>Ga0078972_1000329_pt1 | contig 198159 bp, 185 predicted proteins | sample YelNatPaOPGAMG01_FD_67568 | JGI IMG/M metagenome (GOLD analysis project Ga0078972, IMG submission 67568) | Hot spring thermophilic microbial communities from Obsidian Pool, Yellowstone National Park, USA - OP-RAMG-01 (SPADES assembly) (version 2) | ecosystem: Environmental > Aquatic > Thermal...
ACCAATAAGCGATTTAATCTGCTTATATGATTGAAAAATAATAAGTTTGAGTAATAACAGTCGCACGCCGTGTGCGTGCGTGGATTGAAACAGAGAATAATCCGATAGAAAAAATTTCGGTCGAGTCGCACGCCGTGTGCGTGCGTGGATTGAAACTGGAGATGTGCGATGTTTGCATCGCAAAAGCTCGGTCGCACGCCGTGTGCGTGCGTGGATTGAAACCCGAAATGATCTCCGACGATCTTTTTTTGGAGATGGTCGCACGCCGTGTGCGTGCGTGGATTGAAACTAGAGATTAAATCAATAACTCTTTTAAGTTCATCGTCGCACGCCGTGTGCGTGCGTGGATTGAAACCTGGTCGATACTTGCGCCTTAAGGCGCGCTTCATGTCGCACGCCGTGTGCGTGCGTGGATTGAAACTCCATGAAATGTTGCAAATTAAACAACGAGAAATGTCGCACGCCGTGTGCGTGCGTGGATTGAAACCCGAACTATGCCACGGTTTTCCAGGACGGACTTAAGTCGCACGCCGTGTGCGTGCGTGGATTGAAACTCCGCAAAAACTCTATCAGACCAACAGCTTGCCTCGTCGCACGCCGTGTGCGTGCGTGGATTGAAACCTGATGATTCAGCTTCATCCTTAGTCGTTAAAGTCGCACGCCGTGTGCGTGCGTGGATTGAAACTTTCAAAATTTGTTCGCTTTGCTTGCGCATTTTTGTCGCACGCCGTGTGCGTGCGTGGATTGAAACCTAGACCATATAAAATAAACATCCCGGCGCGTCGTCGCACGCCGTGTGCGTGCGTGGATTGAAACTCCTTGCTGTTATAATTATTGGAATATTTATCGGGTCGCACGCCGTGTGCGTGCGTGGATTGAAACTGCACAAGGAGGAAGACCGGAGCCATGGAAGCCGAGTCGCACGCCGTGTGCGTGCGTGGATTGAAACATCCCGACGCATGGGAATGTTGGACCTTGCAAAGTCGCACGCCGTGTGCGTGCGTGGATTGAAACTGATAATTCGGAAGTGGATTTATACGCCCTTGGAGTCGCACGCCGTGTGCGTGCGTGGATTGAAACCTAAACCATATAAAATAAACATCCCGGCGCGTCCATGTCGCACGCCGTGTGCGTGCGTGGATTGAAACTCCAAATTTTATAGGGTTGATACTCCCCAGTTGGGTCGCACGCCGTGTGCGTGCGTGGATTGAAACCCCAGATGGTGCCGGACTTTCCGGCATTATTCTCGTCGCACGCCGTGTGCGTGCGTGGATTGAAACTGCCGTAAACTCCTTTTAGCCACGCAAAAGTTGGGTCGCACGCCGTGTGCGTGCGTGGATTGAAACCCTCTGCAAAATTTAATCCCACTGATGAAAGCAACGTCGCACGCCGTGTGCGTGCGTGGATTGAAACAGTGGTGAAATTTGGAATGTAAGTCAAGACTTTGTCGCACGCCGTGTGCGTGCGTGGATTGAAACCCTATGCCGTATTGGTATAATTCCGCATATTAGTGTCGCACGCCGTGTGCGTGCGTGGATTGAAACTTTTTCGGTGGCAATGACTCAGTAAATTTGCCATTGTCGCACGCCGTGTGCGTGCGTGGATTGAAACTTTTTCGGTGGCAATGACTCAGTAAATTTGCCATTGTCGCACGCCGTGTGCGTGCGTGGATTGAAACTTTCTTTATCTATTAGTAACAAATCATTGTAAGGTCGCACGCCGTGTGCGTGAAATAGTCAATATTTTTTTCTTCGATGACGCCGCAACTTTTTCTAAATTAAAACATCTTAAAATAGGCAATCATTACGCCTACAGATGCAGCCAAACAATAATATCCGAACCACTGCCAGCGTCCGCCTTCAAGCCAACGCGATAATAACTTTAATGCAAGCAAACCTGCAATAAAACTGAAAATCATTCCAACAATGCTCGGCATAAAAAGATGTATAGTTGAAACTTGACTTCTTAAAGTGTGGTCTTTTAATAAACGATATGCTTCCTTTGCAACAACTGCTGGAGTTAGAACAACGGCAAGTGCAAAACTAAATTCTTCCAATTTCTGTTTAGGTAAACCAAAAAACAATCCAGTCGAAATTGTTGAACCCGACCGTGAGAATCCTCTGAAAGGTAAACAAATACCCTGCACAATACCAATCCAAATTGAATGTTTAACTTTTATTTCATTATTCTGAATTACTTTTTTTTCTTGAAGTCCGGCATAAATAATCATAATGCCAACAGCAGCAAGAGCAATGGCAATTAGTGGAAGGTTTGAAAACAAATCTTCAACTTGAGCGTTTGGAACACGGCTCATAAAAATTTTTTCAATTACTTCTTTGAGAATCAAGCCCACAATGCCGGTAAAAACACTTGCAATTAAAATTTGTTTAATGAAATCGCGAAGTTTTGAAGCGGAAGAAAAATAATCTTTCTTCCATCCCTTCCAGAAATAAAAGATAACAGCAAACATAGTACCCGTATGAAGCATAACAAGAATCATTGTCATTTCTGGGGAAGATGGATGCAGCCCCATAAATTTTTCTGCAATGATAACGTGTGCGCTGCTTGAAACCGGCAATAGTTCACAAGCACCTTGTACAAGAGCTAAAATTATAACTTGGATAAAATTTGGCATAAGATGAAAATTCCTTAGAAAAAAAGGTAAAAAAACTATTATAATGTAATAATGAATTATTGAGTTAAATTTTTTTTACATCACTAAAGCCATAATAGCTTTTTGAACGTGCATTCTATTTTCAGCTTCATCAAAAATAACAGAGTTAGGAGAATCTGCAATTTCATCTACAACTTCATCACCTCTGTGCGCTGGTAAGCAGTGCATAAATAAATAATCGGGTTTAGCATTTTTAACAAGCTGAGCATTAACTTGATACCTTTGAAAAATTTCCTTTCGCAAGTTGGCTTCTGATTCCTGCCCCATGCTTGTCCAAACATCCGTATAAATAATATCTGCGTCTTTAACGGCTTCAATTGGGTCAGTTAAGATTTTAATCTCGGCACCAGTTTTTTTTGCAGTCTCTAATGCTTGTTCAACAATAAAATTATTTGGCTTATACCCATCAGGTGAAGCAATCGAAATATTTATACCAACAGCAGCGCAGCCATGAAGTAGACTATGAGCAACATTATTACCATCACCCACAAATGCTAATTTCAAACCTTTTAATGTTCCCTTTTTTTCGGAAATAGTAAACAAATCTGAAAGCACTTGACATGGATGTTCTAAGTCGGTTAAACCATTAATAACTGGGATAGAAGAAAATTTGGCAAGGTCAATAACATCTTGATGATCAAAAGTTCTAATCATAATTCCATCAAGGAATCGGGATAGAACTCTAGCCGTGTCGGGAATGCTTTCACTTTTCTTAAGCTGAAGATCATTCTGGCTAAAGTACATACCAATCCCGCCAAGTTGATAAATTCCTACTTCAAAAGAAACCCTTGTTCTTGTAGAAGGTTTAGAAAAAATCATTCCGAGCGTTTTACCTTCCAAAAGGCGGTGAGGCAGCCCCGATTTTTGTTTAAATTTTAACGACTTGCTTAAATCAAATATCTGCCAAATTTCTTCTTGTGAAAGATCATTGATAGAAACAAGGTTTTTTCCCTTCATATCTATTGTCATGTTTTTTCCTAAAAAAGTTTAAAAATTATTGAGGCGAAATTTATAAAGTTTTTTAACAGAGACAAAATGCCTTCCTAAAAAATCTGAATATATATTCGCCTACACTCGTATATTTTACGAAAAAATTAAAATAATTTTATTTTTATGAAATAAATCCTTTTTCTTTAAGAACGGATTTAATTGTAAAAGCACCTATTTCCTGTAGTTCATATTTAACTCTTGCCGAAGGTTTATTTATTTTTAGAATTCTGCCAAGGTCAATAGGCGTACCAATAACAACTGAATCGCATTCTGTTTTATTAATGGTTTCTTCAAGATCTTTAATCTGCTGTTCACTATAACCCATGGCAGGCAAAAGGACGCCAATTTTAGGATATTTTTTATAAGTTTCAGTAATAGAATTTACAGTAAAAGGTCTGGGGTCAACAGTAGAAGAAGCACCAAACTGCCAAGCGGCTAACATGCCTGCACCATAAGCCATTTCACCGTGTGTTAAAGTAGGTCCGTCTTCAACAACAAGAACTTTTTTACCTTTAATTAGTTCGGGTTTATCTACAAAAATAGGAGAAGCAGCTTCAATTATTTGAGCATCAGGATTTACGGAACGAATGTTATCTCTAAGGGTATTTAAATTTTCGGGTTCGGCAGAATCAACTTTATTTATGATAACAACATTAGCAAGCCTCAAAGAAGTATTACCGGGAAAATAAGATAATTCATGCCCTACTCTGTGAGGATCTGCAACGGTAAAGACAAGATCAGATTTGTAAAAAGGAATATCGTTGTTACCACCGTCCCAAACAATAATATCAGCTTCTTTTTCAGCTTCCTCAAGAATTGCTTTGTAATCAACGCCGGCATAAATAATATTCCCCATAACGATATGAGGTTCGTATTCTTCCATTTCTTCAATTGTACAATTAAATTTTTTTAGGTCATCTAACGAACCAAATCTCTGAACTTTTTGTTTTACAAGATCACCATAAGGCATAGGATGTCTAATGGTAGCAACTTTTTTCCCTGCTTCGCGAAGTGCTTTTACAACACTGCGAGTTGTTTGAGATTTACCCGCTCCAGTTCTAACGGCAATAATTGAGATAAGCGGCTTTGAACTCTTAATCATAGTTTCATCTGCACCAAGCAGCCTGAATGAAACACCAGCAGCATTTACGATTGATGCTTTAGTCATTACATAACTGAATGGCACGTCGGAATATGAAAATACTACTTCATCAACCTTAAGTTTTTTAATTAAAGGAACGAGTTCCTTTTCGTCATAAATTTTTATACCGTTTGGATAAAGTTTACCTGCTAATTCAGGTGGATAGCTTCTTCCGTCAATATTTGGAATTTGAGTTGCAGTGAATGCGGTAACGTTATAGTCTTCGTTATCACGAAAACAAACGTTGAAATTGTGAAAATCTCTACCCGCAGCGCCCATAATAAGGACATTTTTTTTGGTCATGATTTACCTCTTCTATTTTTTTCCATCCTGCTTGTGGCAGAATTTTGGGATCGGTCTGCGCTCGATCCTTATTTATTTGTTTAGTTAATTAGGAACAATAAAAAAATCATCTTACATAAAAATCATTCCGTAATTATTATAACGGAATTTTATTGTTATTCAACCGTAACGCTTTTAGCTAAATTTCTCGGTTGATCTACATTCAAACCTTTTTTAACGGCAATGTGATATGCCAGAAGTTGTAACGGTATTACAGTTAAAATCGGCATAAGCATTCGTATTGTTTGTGGAACTTTAATTGTATAGTCTACAAGATTATCAATTTCATTATCATCGTCGCTGGCAATAGCAATTATTCTTCCTTTTCTGGCTTTAATTTCCTGAATATTGCTTAATATCTTATCGTAAGTTGAATCTTTTGGTGCAATAAAAACAACCGGCATATTTTCATCAATTAAAGCAATTGGACCATGTTTCATTTCAGCAGCTGGATAACCTTCAGCATGAATATAAGAAATTTCTTTAAGTTTTAAAGCTCCTTCAAGTGCAACAGGGAAATTATAACCACGACCGAGGTAAAGAAAATTCTTGGCATCTTTAAATTCTTCCGCGATTTTTTCAATTTGATTATTTAGCCTAAGGATTTTTGATATTTTTTCAGGAATCAAATTCATCTCTTCTACAATCTTTCTACCATCTACAAGGCTCATGTCTTTTTTTCGAGCCAATAAAAGAGTAATAAGCGCTAAAACTGTAAGCTGACCAGTAAAAGCTTTAGTAGAAGCAACCCCAATTTCAGGGCCGGCGTGAATGTAAACTCCGGCGATACTTTCTCTTGCAATAGAACTACCAACCACATTACAAATGCCAAGTACCATTGCATCGCGTCTTTTGGCTTCTCTAAGAGCAGCAAGAGTATCTGCTGTTTCACCGCTTTGAGAAATAAAGAAAATAGCATCATCTTTAGAAATAACCGGATTCCGGTATCTAAACTCGGAAGCATATTCAACTTCTGTTGGAATACGTAGGAACTGTTCAAACATATATTCGCCTACCAAGCCAGCATGCCATGAAGTACCACAGGCAGAAATAATAATTCTTTTTGCATCAGCAAGTTTATCTACAACACTTTCCAAACCACCTAACTTAGAAGTGCCTTCGTTAATCAACAAGCGCCCTCGCATAGAATTGCAAACTGATTCTGATTGTTCCATTATTTCTTTAAGCATAAAATGAGAAAAACCGTTTTTACTAATCTCATCAAGAGTCATGCTTATTTCTTGCACTTCTTTTTCAACTTCTTTATCATAAATAGTTCTTACAATAAATTTATCTTTATATACTTCAACAAGTTCGCCATCTTCTAAATAGACAATTTGTTTTGTATGTGCAAGAAGTGCAGAAACGTCAGAAGCAACAAGGTTTTCATGATCACCAATTCCTAAAACAAGAGGAGAACCTTTACGAGCAGCAATAAATTTGTCTGGCTCTTTAGCATAAATAATAACAAGCCCGTATGTTCCTTCAATTTCCTGCAATGCAAGTTGAACAGATTTCAAGAAGCTATGCCCCATGTTTAAAAAACTATCAATTAAATGTGGAATTACTTCTGAGTCAGTTTCTGTAATAAAAGAATAGCCATGTTTTTTTAGTCCTTCTCTTAAAGTGCGGTAGTTTTCTATAATGCCGTTATGAATAACAAAAAGATCTTTGCTCGAATTAAAATGAGGATGAGCATTTACTTCGTTCGGAGCACCGTGTGTTGCCCAGCGCGTATGTCCAATTCCAAGATTTGCGGATAGATTCATCTTGTTAATTTTTTCTTCAAGAACGGATACTTTACCTTTGTTCTTAACAACCTGTGAATGGCTATTGTTTATTATTCCAATTCCCGCTGAATCGTATCCACGATATTCAAGGCGCTTCAATCCATTAATTAAGATTGGAACGCAGTTTTTTTCGCCTATATAACCTACTATGCCACACATTTTTAACCTACTATTTATTAAAATTCAAAGATTTATTTATTACAAATCTTGGCTATTAGTTTTATTTTTTGCAAATATTCTTTTAATTGATTTGTTCTCTTGTGAATGCAATTTCTTAAAAATTACTAAAATATGCAACATTAACAAATTCTCTGCCATGAAGTTCCCCATTAAATTTATTAAATAAAAGAATAAATTAACTTTTTAAATTATTATTTTGAAATTTCTTTCTTAAAATAATCCAATGTCACTCTTAAACCATCGGCTCTATTAACTTTTGGCTGCCACCCTAAAATTCTTTTTGCTTTTTCAATATTTGGTTGTCTTGTTTTAGGATCGTCGGCAGGTAAATCTTTATAAACAATTTTGCTTTTAGTACCAGTTAATTTTATTATTTCCTCTGCAAACTCTTTAATGGTTATTTCATCAGGATTACCAATATTAACAGGGTTTGTCTCATCAGACAGAAGTAATTTAAAAATACCATCGACTAAATCTGAAACATAGCAAAAGCTTCTTGTTTGTGAGCCATCTCCAAAAATAGTAATGTCTTCGCCTCTAAGAGCTTGTCCAATAAATGCTGGAAGTGCTCTACCATCATCCAAACGCATCCTTGGCCCATATGTATTAAATATTCTTACAATTCTTGTATCAACGCCGTGATAACGGTGATATGCCATAGTCATTGCTTCTGCAAATCTTTTTGCTTCATCGTAAACTCCGCGAGGTCCGATGGGGTTAACATTTCCCCAATAATCTTCTGTTTGTGGGTGAACCACAGGATCACCGTAAACTTCAGAAGTTGAAGCAAGAAGCATTCTTGCTTTTTTTTCTTTTGCCAGCCCAAGCACTTTATGCGTTCCAAGAGAACCAACTTTCAAAGTTTGAATAGGAAGTTTTAAGTAATCAATTGGACTTGCTGGAGAAGCAAAATGAAGTATGTAATCAATTTTGCCTGGAAGAAAAATATAATTTGTAATATCATGTTTTACAAATAAAAAATCTTCGTTGTTGGCAAGGTGAGCAATATTGTTGATGTTTCCCGTAATTAAATTATCTATACAAATTACATAAAATCCTTCAGCTAATAATTTATCGCAAAGATGAGACCCCAAAAATCCGGCTCCTCCCGTAACTACTACAGTTTGTTTAGACAATATATTTCTCCTTTTTCTAATTTTAAAAAATAATTTAATGAACTTAAACTTTTAAAGTAATCTTACGCAATGAAAATATACTTACAATAATTCCTATCAAAGGACCTATTAGTAAAACAGTAATAATAAATAACCCGTTTCTAAGGTTCAAAAAACGCTGCAGGTAAACAAGCCTTCCCAAATAATAACCAATTCCGGAAAAGATGCTAATACAGATAAGACCTGCAAATAACCCAATAAACATGGAATTAAGAATTATAGGCATTTTAATAGTTGAAAGTTTTGCCCCGATAAGTTTCATTGTTTCCATTTCTTCATACTTGGATTTAGTTATTATTTTTACAGTGCTGAAAACAATATATAAAGAAACTAAGAATAAAACACCAGTAATAACAAAAATATAAGTTTGAATTTTGTTTACGTATGAAAGCATTTTATAAATAAACTCCTGCTGGTAAACTACTTCGTCAACTCCGTTAATTTTAGATAGTTGTTTGATAATTCCGGGCAAAATATTCTTTTCAACGTACTCAGGTTTAAGAGTAATTAAAAAAGAAGCCGGGAGTGGATTGTAATCAAGAATTGTTCTAAAGTCTTCACCTGTTTCTTTAATAAAGTTTTTTACTGCTTGGTCTTTGCTTATAAATTTTTTTGAATTAATAAATTTAAAACTGTTTAATACAGAATCTGCCTGCATAATTTTCTCAGAAGATAAATTATCTTTTAAGAAGATATTTATACTCATGTTTTTTTTAAATCTGTCCTTAAACTGATGTGATAATTCAATTGATAAAAGAGAAGCACAAATCAGAATTACAGAAATACTCATAGACATAAGCGCAAGAAAAAAGGAAGACTTTGCCCTGCCTATAAGTTTAAAAGACTCTTTTATCCAAAATAAAATCATATTTTATCTGCAAATAATTTTTTCTCCCAAATTTCACAAAAATTTTGAATAATTAAAAATTAGATTGATCTATCCAATTTGTAATAAGCCACTTTTGCGAAGATGGATCTTTACGCAAGGACATATTTACACGTCCGTCAATTCTGATTACATCGGTCGGTGTAAAAGTTACTGTTAAATTGAAACCGCGAACAATAGTAGCGGTTGTAGAATCTTCAGTAGCCATAACAATGTTGTTCCAGATAAGATCTAATCGTTGAGAATTTTGAAAAAGGCCATAAGTAGTTTTCATTTCATCATCCCTCCCCCAAGAAACATTATATCCGAGGTCATAATCTAAATAAGTAAAAGTGAAACTATAGTCAATCAATCTTCCATAAATAGTTGTGTCTTTAAAGGTGTAAGCGTATTGGAAGTTTTGGAAAACACCTTCAATCGTCTTTTGATCAGACAAAGTTGCAGACTGATTACCAAAGTTAAAATCCAATGACGGAGCAAATGGATTTTTACAACCCGCAATAAAAAGAATAAACAAAAAATAAGAAGGAATTAATTTTTTAATAATTCATCCTCCCTTTCAAATCGCTCCATGTAGGCAAAGAACTGCTGCTGCTCTTTGAATCTTGCCAGTTGTAAATGCACCAAATAGAACGTGAATCTCTAATCATACCAAAAATAAGTGTGCCCTGATAAGTTGAAGGTAGGCTTTGGTCCTGTGTAGGTACATTTAAAGTATATGAAGCAGAATAAATTGTACTATCGCCAAGCGGAGTGTAAGATTCATTAGTCAGTTCCAATGTAATTGGTAAATCAGAAGGAATTTTAACAACTAAATTATTAAAATATTGCTCTTCACTTTTCTCGCTCCAATCAGAAAATGAAGAATATTGAGAAGATGCCGGACTCGAAGGAGAAAATGTAAAAACATTTTTTGTATAAGCTGGATTGCTAAGGCAGGCTAAATAATTTACGACGTTTTTATCTTGAAGCGAATTAACTAAATTTTCTATGACTAATTGAGGAGTGATCGCCTGCTGAAAATTAGCTCTTGATTGAGTTGGTGCCTCGGCTGATCTTGTTGAGAAAAGGTCGCATCCCGAAAACAAAATACTAAACAATATTATTATCGTCAGCTTCACTTTTGAGCTATAATTATCGTTCTGGGAGAATTTTCCGGTTCAAAAAAATTACCTGATAAATTTCCAAATATCTTTTTTATTTTTAAGCCCGTTTGCTTAATTGCCCGCTCTAATTCATCATATTGATAAAGCCTAACAGACTCATGAAAATGTTTTTCAATATTATTTTGCTTTATAGTAATTTTCTTAACAACTCTGTTTCCTTCAATGCTTCTTTTTTGAATAATTTCACCGTATTTATTTTTATCAAAAGAAAAAGGAACAAGATTGTTGATAACAAAATTTTTATTAAAATAATCTAATACAAAAAAGCCACCGTCTTCCAAATGATGAAAAGCACTTTTGAAAATGATAAAATTTTCTTCATCACTCTCAAAATACCCGAAACTTGTAAATAAATTTACTACCAGATAAAATTTGGCGGAATCACAGAAACTTCTCACATCTGCATTAACAAAATTAATATTTAAGCCACTTTTTTCAGCACTATCTTTAGCAATTGAGAGTAAATGTTTACTCAAATCCACAGCAGTAACATTAAAGTTTTTTTGAGCAAATAATAATGAATGTCTTCCAGTTCCGCAAGCCAAATCTAAAATCCTGCACTTGCATGGGATATTAACGTTTTTAAGAATTAAATCTACAAGTTTTTTTGCATCAGTATCATCACGGTGGCTGTAAACCGCTAAATATTCGTCTGTATTAAACCAATCTTTAAACCATTCATCCATTACAACAAAATTCTTTCTAACACAGCTCTTCCAATAGTAGCCTCATCGGCAAACTCAAGGTCGCCTCCGATTGGTAATCCACGTGCCAACCTTGAGATTTTTATTCCAAAAGGTTTAATCAATTTAGCTAAATAAAGAGTTGTGGTTTCACCTTCTGTATCGGGGTTCAATGCCAAAATAATTTCTTGTATGTTTTCATTTTCAAAACGTTTAATTAATTCTTTAATGTGAAGAGACTCAGCGCCAATACCGGAAAGTGGAGAAAGGACTCCACCAAGTACATGGTAAAGTCCGTTATATTCATGGGCTTTTTCGATTGCAATAACATCGCTTGGCTCCTCAACAACGCAAACAAGCGATTGGTCCCGTTTTGGACTTTTGCAAATTTCACACAAATTTTCTTCAGACAGATTAAAGCATCTTTCGCAAAATCTTAACTTTGTTTTCAAATCATTTAAAGCTTTTGTTAAAGCTTCCACATTTTCTGTGTCGCTTTTTAAGATGTGCAACGCAAGTCTCTGTGCAGTTTTTCTACCAATTCCAGGCAGCTTGCTTAGTTCTTCAATTGCTACTAACAACGGTTGAGCTATTTGCAAAGTTAGAATCCCGGAATGTTAAATCCAGGCGGAAGCATACCTTTAGTAACTTTTGCCATTTCATCTTCTGCAAGCTTTGCTGCAGATTGAAGTGCTTTATTAACCGCCGCAACAACAAGATCTTCAAGAATTTCTTTTTCCTCAGCGTTTATGACTTGTGGGTCAATTTCTATTGAAACAATTTCTTTATTACCATTTGCCTTAGCTTTTATCATTCCTCCGCCCGCCTCTTCACTTGCTGTTAAATTTCCTAATTGGCTTTGCACTTTTTGCATTTCTTCCTGCATTTTTTGCACTTGCTTCAGCATTCCTTGCATTCCGCCCTTCATCAACAATCTCCTATTTTTTTAAACTTTTATTTTTAATTTTTGTACAAATATAATATATTCGATTGACTTTTTATACCTAATTTTTATAATTTCTTATTCAAATTTTAAACATAAAGCCTTGGGGCAAAAAATAAATAACGATAGCATAATTAGCGAGGGTCTTTCGAACAAAGAAATTCACTTTGACGAAAATGATTTCCTCGTAATCGAATATACAGATTTTTATTCCGGAAATGGTAAAAAAGTAAGAGTAAAAAATCTGGGAGAAAAATTTGCATCTATTAATTCATTCTTTTTTGATTATCTAAAGGAATATAATCTGCCCGTTGCTTTTGTTCAGACCAAAGACAAAAATAAATTGAATTTTTTAAAATATAATAAATTTCCTTTCTCTGTAAAGATTCTAAATATTATTGACAAACGCACTGCAAAAATTTTCTCCAGAAAAGAAGGTGAGTTTATTAATTTCCCCATTTTTGAAATTCACTATGGTAATGGAAAAGATTCTGTAATTTCCGAAAGCCATGTTATCTGCTTCGATTTATGTTCGAATGAAGAACTAAAATTAATTTATAGAATCTCTTCAAAAGTAAATGCCGTGCTAAAATCTTTTTTTGAAAGACGCGGTTTTTACCTTGCCGAAGCTACTTGTAATTTTGGAAAGTTTGAAGAAAAGATTTTTCTGGTTGACGACTTAAGCCCACACAATTTAAAAGTAGTTCCACTTAACAGCAATGGAAATTTTATAAATCCTTACTTATTAAATTCTTCTGCACAAATTAAGCATTATACCGATCTATTATTTAACCTGATGAGCGCTTAAAAAATGTTTACAAAATACGGATACTTTACCCTTGGAATAATCTCCTTTATTTCCTTAATAATTATTTTAATCGGTTCATTTATCGATAATACTTTTTTAAAAACTATCTTAATATGTTTACCTTTAATTTTGCTTTTATTTTCTATTTATTTTTTTCGGGACCCGGAAAGAAATGTACCCGAAAATGATAATTATGTTTTATCACCCGCTGATGGTAAAGTTCTTTTTGTAAAAGAAGTAATTGATAATAAATATATTATGGGAAAGGCAAAACAAGTCTCTATTTTTATGTCTCCATTAAACGTTCATGTTAATCGAATTCCCATTTCAGGAAAAGTTGAATATATAAAATATTTTCCCGGCAAATATTTTGCCGCATTTGAGGACAAAGCTTCGGAGCTAAATGAGCGCACAGAATTTGGCATATTATCCAAATATGGAAAAGTCTTTTTTACCCAAGTTGCCGGTTTTATTGCAAGAAGAATTATCTATGAAATTAAAATTGACGACAATGTAAAAGCGGGAAATAGATTTGGAATGATTAAATTTGGAAGTCGTGTTGATGTAGTTGTTCCTTTTAACTGGCATGAAAAAGTTAAAGCGGGCAATAAAGTTGTAGCCGGCGAATCTATTTTATTTGAGTTTATTGATTAAAAATGAATCGACCAAGAATTACACCATCTATTATCCCAAATCTTTTTACTTCAATGAATATGTTTTGCGGATTTCTTTCCGTAATAAATGCAAGTGAAGGTAAATTTATTTATGCCGCATGGCTTATTTTAATTGCAGCTTTGTTTGATGCATTAGACGGTGCAATGGCAAGACTTACAAAGTCAAGCAGCGAGTTAGGAGTAGAACTGGATTCTCTTTCCGATGTAATTAGTTTTGGCGCAGCTCCTTCATTTTTAATTTATCAAACTTATCTTCATGACTTTAATTCTATAGGTGTTGTAATTAGTTCGTGTTTAATGATTGCCGGAGGTTTTCGCCTTGCCCGGTTTAATATACAACTTGTCGGATTTGATAAAAGCCATTTTAATGGTTTGCCAATTCCTTCAGCTGCGGGTACAATTGCTGCTTTTATAATTACTTTTTTTAAGCCAGGAATCGGTTTCAATAATTCATTAGCTGTCTTTATAATCCCGATGGTATTAAGCCTTTCTTTTTTAATGGTTAGCACAATTAAATATGACACTCTTCCTAAATTTTCCCTCCACAATGTAAAAGAGCATCCTGCACAGTTTGCTTTTTTACTTATTGCTGCAATTTTATTTATTACAACGTCTGGAAAAGCCCTGTTTTATATCTTTGTTTTCATGATAGTATTTGGTATTTTTCGGCATATTCTTTATTCAATTGCTAAAAAGAATTAAAAGATATAATCATCTTTAATGATAAAAAAATATAAGGAAAAAAGTTTGTTCAAAGCTAAAGTTATAATAAAAAGAAGACCATCAATTCTTGATCCACAAGGTAAAGCAGTAGAAAAAGGCGCTCTTCATCTTGGACTGAATAATATCAAAGAAACTCGAATTGGTAAATTTATTGAATTTTTAGTCGATACAAATGATCAAGCAGCAGCCGAAAAAGAAGTTAATGAATACTGCAACAAACTTTTGGCTAATCCTATAATGGAAGACTACGAATTTACACTTGAGCCCTCAATTGAGGAGGCTGATAACTAAAATGAAACCTAAATTCGGCGTGGTTGTTTTCCCTGGCTCTAATTGCGATCATGACGCTTATTACGCACTAAAAAAAATTATGAACGTTGAGACAGTTTTTCTTTGGCATAAAGATAAGAACATGCAGAATTGCGATGTTGTTGTTCTTCCTGGAGGATTTGCTTATGGAGATTATCTTAGATGCGGTGCAATAGCAAGATTCTCCCCTATTATGAATTCTGTAATTGATTTTGCAGAAAAAGGAGGAAAAGTAATCGGAATTTGCAACGGCTTCCAGGTTCTGCTCGAAGCTGGACTTTTACCAGGCGTCATGATTAAAAATAAATCACTTCAATTTGTCTGTAAAGATGTTTACATTTCGGTTGAAAATAGAAATACAGCTTTTACAAGCAATATTGGAAAAAATAAAATTTTAAAATTACCTGTTGCTCACGGCGAAGGAAATTATTTTGCCGATGATGCTACACTTAAATCTTTAGTTGAAAACAACCAAATTGTTTTCAGATATTCTTCGAAGGATGGAATTTTCGGAGATGAATTTAATCCAAACGGTTCAACAAAAGATATTGCAGGAATTATAAATAAAAATGGAAATGTACTTGGAATGATGCCTCATCCCGAACGCGCTTGTGATGCTGTTCTTGGTAATTCTGACGGACAAGTTATTTTTAATTCAATTATTAACAGTTTGACTAAATAAGTTTTGCTTTTTTATTTTGTAATTTAGTCATTTTTTCAAATTATTTTCAAATTTTTCTTGTAATCTTTCATACTTGAAACATGAAAAAAAATTTTTATATAAGGTGATGTTATGTTTGACAATTTAGGAATTGGTGAATTACTTATTATTTTTTTAGTAATTCTAATTTTATTTGGCTCTAAAAAAATCCCTGATCTGGCTCAAGGGCTGGGCAAAGGAATTAGAGAATTCAAAAAAGCAATTAGAGATGTTGAGGATGATATAAAAATGCCCGATAATAAATCAGAAAAAAAGAACATGGAAAAATAGAATTCGGATAATTTCTGAATTTTACATCAAGGAAAGAATATGTTTGAAGATTTAGGAATAGAAAAAATTCTACTAATACTTTTAGTTATAGTAGTTTTGTTTGGCGCAAAAAAAATTCCCGATCTTGCTCAAGGGCTGGGTAAAGGAATTCGCGAATTCAAAAAGGCTTTAAGAGATGTTGATGACGATATAAAAATGCCTGATAATAAATCAGAAAAAAAGAACGAAGAAAAATAAAGTTTTTGCGCCGTTATTTTTAAAAACTGTCTAAAAAGCTATTTTTTTGTGCCATTTTAGCTATGCTTTTGCAAAAATATGAATGCTATAAAAAATAGTAAAGAAAATTCTTTTTATTTGGATTTGAGTGTCGGGTAAAATAACTTTTTAGTTTTTGCTTAAAAATATTAAGGAATTATATGTTTGAAGATTTAAGTATAGGTAAATTACTAATAATATTTTTAGTTATAATTATTCTTTTTGGTGCTAAAAAAATTCCAGACCTTGCACAAGGTTTGGGCAAAGGGATTAGAGAATTCAAAAAAGCTCTAAAAGACGAAGATTAAAAATTTTTATTTGTTTGAACATATTTTTTTGTAATCGTTTGAACTAGTTTAAATAACAAAACTGGTTCTTATTGTGAAAACATTTATTGAGTTGAGAATTGCCATCGTACAAAAATTATTTTGAAAAAATTGAACTGCTAAAAAGCGGGAAACTTTCATTAACAGAAAATGTTGAGCACTTTATTGAACAAATTAAGAATAATTCAAAATTAAATGCGTTTAATTTTGTTTTTGAAGAAGAGGCAAGACAACAAGCTAAAGTTATTCAAGATAAAATTTCATCAGGTTCTCATGGTAAACTGGCAGGAATGGTAATCGCCATAAAAGATGTTTTAAACTTTAAGGACCATCCTACAACTTGTTCTTCTAAAATCCTTAAAAATTTTATTTCAATATACACTGCCACAGCAGTTCAAAGATTAATTGACCAAGATGCAATTATAATTGGCAAAACTAACTGTGATGAATTTGCAATGGGTTCCTCTAACGAGAACTCAGCCTTTGGAAAAGTGCTAAATCCGGTTAAAAATGAACGGGTACCTGGTGGTTCAAGCGGGGGTTCTGCAGCAGCCGTTGCAGCACGGCTTTGTGATGCGGCTCTTGGAACAGATACCGGCGGCTCAATTCGTCAGCCTGCTTCTTTTTGTGGCGTGTTTGGTCTAAAGCCTACTTATGGAAGAGTATCAAGATTTGGGCTAACAGCTTTCGCTTCTTCATTTGATTCAATTGGCAGTTTCTCAAATACCGTAGAAGATGCTGCATTGGTTTTAGAAGTTATCTCCGGTAAAGATGAAAATGATTCTACTTCTTCTACCAATCAGGTTCCACCTTTCTCAAAAGACTTTCAATTGAACAATAGAAAATTAAAAATTGGGATCGCAAAAGAATACTTCGGTAAGGGTCTTTCTTCTGAAGTAAAAATAGCCATTGAAAACGTAATTGAACAGCTTGCAAAGCATGGTTTCGATATTAAAAAAATAAATTTACCTCATTCTGAATATACAATTGCAACATATTATATTCTTACCACTGCAGAGGCATCATCAAATCTTGCAAGATTTGACGGAGCCCGTTACGGTTTTAGATCAAGTCAAAATTCTTCATTAATTGAAATGTACAAAACTTCACGTTCAGAGGGCTTCGGAAGCGAAGTCAAAAGAAGAATAATGCTTGGTACTTATGTCCTTTCAGCCGGATATTATGATGCATATTATCGTAAGGCTCAAAAAGTTAGAAGACTTATTAAAGAAGACTTTGACAAAGCCTTTAGTGAAGTTGATGTTATTATTACGCCGGTTTCTCCAACAACGGCATTTAAAATTGGTGAGAAGTCAAGCGATCCGCTTGAAATGTATCTAAGTGATATTTATACTACATCTGCTAATTTAGCAGGAATTCCTGGCATCAGCATTCCTTGCGGAAAAAGTGCCGAGGGACTGCCCATTGGTTTACAAGTTCTTGCAAATCAATTTGATGAATTGAATTTGTTAAAATTTAGCCATTATATTCAGGAAAAAATTTTATAAGATTTTAAACTCTTATTGGCAAGATAACAAAAGGAATTCCCTTCTTGTAAAATTTCCTTTGTACAGCAAAAACAATATAGTTATGTAGCCATCTTGTTATAAATGAATCCTCTGGAAATACAATTTGACCACCAAAAAAAACAACATTTGGAAATTTGGCAGTAATTAAATTTACTATATTTTCAATTTCATCAATAACATCTGTTCCAACTTTAGTAAAAGCTTCTGCATAATGCCCGTGCTCTTTCATATAAGCAACATATCTCTCAGCCTCTTCCTTAACGTGCGTACTAAGATTTTCAATTTCGGCAGCTCCTTTAAAGTTACCCGCATCTATTGAACCCACCGAAATAAAAACAAAGTTTTTGTAGGTGTTCCCAAAAAATCTAAAAATACTTAAAAGCGTATGAAGCCCAGTACCGTTGAATCCATTTACCAAAATGGCTGCAGTTTTTTCTTTTGGATTATATTTTAATTCTTTTGCCCCTTCCTCGTCATCTATATTATAAATTGAAGCTTCAACAGAATCGACAATAGAATCAAGCCTTTTCAACATATCAAAAGTTTTATTATAATGATTTTTAATGAAAAATGTAAAGAATATCAGACAACTTGTAATAACAATAGTCATCCATCCTCCTTCTTCAAATTTAATCAGTAAAACTGAAATTAAAATAAATGTTGTTAAAATTAAACCGATCCCATTAATAGATAATTTTCTAATCCAGTTTTTTTCTGTCTTTCTTTCATACCACCAATGTTTTACCATACCAAGTTGTGAAAGACTAAAAGTAATGAAAACATTAATGCTATAAAGAACTATTAAGAAGTCAACAGAGCCTTTTGAAATGAACATCATCAGAAGAGATGCAATGCCCATAAGCAAAATTCCATTTTGCGTTACTAATCTATCACTTAGCATAGCAAACCTGGTTGGAAACCATCTATCAAGAGCCATATTAGCTAAAACTCTTGGACCATCTAAAAAACCGGTTTGAGCAGCAATAAAAAGTAAAATAGCTTCCGACAACAAAGTAATCGAAACAAAGAGCATCCCGGCTTGTCCGGACCAGGTAGAAGTCATATTTTGAAATAAAATTGCATTCAAGGTTTTGCCGGGTTGATCTTTTACATTAAAAAGGAGATATGCAATCATAAGCCCAACAACAGTAATAGAAAGAGAATAAGCCATATAATGCATAGTCCTTTTAGCGGTTTTAACTCTTGGCTCTCTCAAAATAGGAATTCCGTTGCTAACAGCTTCAATCCCAGTAAAAGTACCAGCTCCCATGCTATAGGCTCTCATCACCAAAAATAAAACCCCGAACATACCAAGTGTATTAAAAGACCTAGTTAACTCATGCGAAGTAGCATTATATACTTCATGAAATTTAATTGCGTGTGAAAAAATTGCATACAAGATCGCGAATAAGTGAGTCACAATAAATAAAAGGAAAACCGGAACCAAAGGCATAACAGCTTCTTTGATGCCTCTAAGATTTAAAATTAAAAGAACCAATACACCTATAATAGCAAATTCAAATTTATAACTATACCAATGCGGAGGTAAAAAACTAAAAATTGCATCGGCACCACTTGCTATAGAAATTGTAATTGTAAGAACATAATCTATAAGAAGAGCACTTCCAGAAACTACTCCCCATTTAGGTGAAAGTAATTTACTTGCAACTAAATATCCTCCCCCGCCAGTTGGGAATAATTCAATAATATGAGAATAACTTGCCGCAATAATAAAAATAGTAATTGCAGTTCCAAGAGCAACAAAAATACCTAAATAAGGATGAGCTCCAAGAGCTTTAAAAGCTTCCGGAGGCCCATAGCATGAAGAAGATAAACCATCAGAGCCTAACCCAACCCAAGCAAGAAAAGCCACTAATGATAATTTATGGAATATGTTTGTGTCTTGCGGATTTCGCGCTCCTCCAAATAAAATTTCTTTAACTCTTCGTAAACCAGTGGATTTTTCCATGTTCTTTAATTACCGAATTATCTCCAATTGCATTCCAATTTAATGTTACTAATAAGGATGATTTTCTAAAATTATCAGCAAACATAGGTAGAAATTTTTACACAGCAAAAGATTTTTTTGTAAAATTATATTACTGCTTCTTTTCAGAAATTGAGCCATTTTCATGTCTTAACATCCCAATTTTATCGAGAGATACAATCTCATTCATTGTAAATAGATTGCTACGCACCTTTAGCTACTGCTAATGACAGCTAAGCCAAAGTCTTAAAAAAGTGATCTTGTAAAAAGAATCTCACAATATATATTTTAGTTTAATCTTAAAAATTTCCCTAAAAAATCAGCAACTTAATAAAATCAATTTTATAAAAGAAAAAGCAAGTTAAATATTTTTTAAAATTCACAAGTAATTTCTTTATCTTTGTACAAGTAAAAATAAACGATACTTAAAAATATAGGATTTTTGAAATGAGTATTTTAGTAGATAAAAAAACCAGGCTGGTAGTTCAAGGTATTACAGGAAGCGAAGGATCTTTTCATACTCAACAGATGATTGAATATGGAACAAAGATTGTTGCTGGTGTAACCCCTGGTAAAGGTGGTACCGAATTCATGGGCATTCCAGTTTTTAATACGGTTGAAGAAGCCGTAAAAATTCAGAAAGCAAATACATCCGCTATCTTTGTTCCCCCGGCTTTTGCTGCGGATGCAATTCTTGAATCTGCTAACGCAGGAATTAAATTAATTATCTGCATTACAGAAGGAATCCCTGCTGCTGATATGGTTAAAGTTTACAATGCTATTAAAGATAAAAATGTTGTTTTAATTGGTCCAAATTGTCCGGGAGTAATTTCACCAGGAAAAGCTAAAGTTGGAATTATGCCAGGCTTTATTCACAAAAGAGGTAATATTGGGGTTGTTTCGCGAAGCGGAACGTTAACTTATGAAGCGGTTAAACAATTAACGGATGTTAATCTCGGACAGTCAACTTGCGTTGGAATTGGCGGAGACCCCGTTATCGGCTCTAAGTTTATCGACATTATTAAATTGTTTAATGATGATCCTGAAACTGAAGGTATAATAATGATAGGTGAAATTGGAGGAACGGCAGAAGAAGAAGCTGCATCTTTTATTAAGAAAAATGTTAAAAAGCCTGTTGTTGGTTTTATCGCTGGAAGGACTGCCCCTGCAGGCAGAAGAATGGGACATGCTGGTGCAATTATTTCTGGCGGTAAAGGCACTGCTGCAGAAAAAATGGCTGCTATGAAAAAAGCTGGGATTAGAGTTGCCGAAAGCCCTGCAGAAATTGGTTCTACTATGTTAAAAGCTATCGAATCATTTAAGAAAAAAACTTCTACTAAAAATAGGAAAAAAGAAAAAATAACGATTAAACCTATTTCAAAAAAAAACTTTAACTCTAAAATGATTACAAAAAATAGTACGAAAATAATTAAGAAAAAGAAATAGACCTTGAAAATTATTCATCATATTAATTTAGATTAAAATGGAGAAACATTTGAACAACAGAACTCTTGCCATAATTAAACCTGATGGTGTACAAAAAAACTTAATCGGGCAAATAATAGCTCATATTACTCAAGCCGGATTTAAGATAAAAGCTTTAAAAATGATAAAGCTCACTAAAGAATCAGCTGCGGGCTTTTATGAAGTTCATAGAGATAGATCCTTTTTTAATGATCTTTTAATTTATATGACTTCAGGTCCAGTGGTTCCAATTGCTCTTGAAAAAGAAAATGCCGTTGCAGATTTCAGAAAATTAATTGGCGCAACAGACCCTACTCAAGCTGAAGAAGGAACAATAAGAAAATTGTACGCAGAAAGTAAAGCTGTCAATGTTATTCACGGCTCCGATTCTGATGAAAATGCAGCCATTGAAATAGCACATTTCTTTTCTCGAAATGAACTTCTTGACAATTACTCATCTTGAATTTAAAGTTAATCACCAATTGCTGGCATAATTTTATGCCAGCTTTTTTCTAAAACAATTTTCTATCATAAGGAATAAATATGAAATACTTTTTTTTGGCACTCTTTGTTAGCCTTTCACTTTGGGGATGTAGCAAAAAAACTGATAATAAACCAGTAAACGGAAAAAATGATTATACCGTTGATACAACTAATTTTCAAATTAAACCGGCAGATAATCCAGCAGAAAGTTTTAGCCTTATTTACAAGTTTGAAAAAGGAAAACATTATAAATATAGAATGGCTATCTTTACTCAAGACCAGCAAGTAATTAAAACTGATACTACAATGACTCAAAATTTGAACAGAAGTGTGGTTTATAATGTTGATGTAAGCCTTACTGGAGAGGACAACCAGGGTAATAAACAGATGTCTTGTGAAGTTACTTCTATTCTCATTAAAAATGATGTTAACGGAAAATTATCTTCTTATGAATCTGGCGTTACAAAAGATTCTAATACAATTGCAGAAAATGCAGAGTATGATGCGATAGTTAATAATCCATTTAAAATTAAAATTGGTCCTAATGGCGGAATACTTGAAATATCTAATATCGATAATATTGTTGACAAATTTCTTACAGATAGAAAAGCAAAATCTAATGTTACAAACGATCAAAAAAATATGTTAAAAAACAGCCTTTCAGAAGGCTCAATTAGACCATTGATGATACAAATTTTTCGAGAAATGCCCAATAAACCTTTAGCAAAAGATTCCGCATGGTCTGTTACACAGCCTACTGCTCCTTTTTTAATATTTAAGATTGACAACACAAATACTTATAAAATTGATGGACTAAATATGTTCAACAATGATAAACTGGCAGTGATAGATGCCGGGCTTAAATCAATTATAAGTGGTAATACCCAGTACAAAGAACAGGGTGCTGAATTTAACTTTAAGAAACCAGAAACATCCGCAAATGGAAAAATATATTTTAATATTACAAAAGGACATGTGCAAAGGTCTGTTGTTTCTACAAATCTAAAAATATTTTATACCATGGCTGCTCCTTCGCCAAAAGGAATGCAAAAAGGCAGTAAGCTTGAAACTATTGTTAATAAAAATATTGTCGAACTTTTATAGGTAAAAAATTTTGAAGGTTCTTGCAAGTGTTGTAAGAACCTTTTTTATTCATTTTCATTCACTTTTTGGACTACAACTCTAATGCCTTCAACGCGAATTACTTTTATCTTACTTCCATTTTCAAGGTATTCACCGTCTGTTACTACATCTACTTTTTCACCGTTGAAAATTGCAGTTCCCGCTGGTCTTAATGTTGTAAGGGCAATTCCCACTTCTCCTATTAAATTCTTTTTAGAAGGTCGGCTTGTAAATCCATCATCTGATTTTTCTTCCTCAGAAAGAACCATCTTGGAAAAACGGGAACTTTTGGGAAGGTATTTTACAATAATGAAAACTAAAATTATTGAGCCAACCAACGAAGCAGTTAATTGTATTATTGCCTCTGAAATATCCGTAAAATCAAAAACCGGCATATTACCCAAAAGAGCTGAAAACATTGAAGCAATTATCAAAATAATGCCGAGTATACCGGCTACTCCAAAACCTGGGATTACAAAAATTTCTAGAAATAATAATATTATGCCTGCTACAAACATTATTATCTCCAGATTTGATGCAAGATCAAGAATGTAAGATGAACCAAAAAATAACACAAGCGCCAACACGCCAAATGTTCCAGGCAAAGTCCAGCCCGGCGATTTAACTTCTAAAAAAATTCCTACAAAGCCTATCATTAATAGTAAAGCTGTAACAATTGGGTTTCGAATAAAACCAACAAATTCTTCTGCCCAATTTGGATTTAATTTTACAACTTCTGCATCTTTAAGAGCAAAAGCATTTAATACATCATGCAAGGAAGAGACGACTGTATCCGCAATTCCATATTTACGTGCCTCATCGGTGGTTAGTGTTACCAGTTGAGTACTGTCAACAAGTCCAGGTATAGATATTTTTTCATCTACCATCCCTTGTGCAATATCGACTCTTCTTCCGTTCCGTTCAGCAACAGCCCTCATTTCAGATCTCATAAATGATTGATACTTCTCGCTCATTTTATTGCCGGATTGGTCTACAACTGTGGCGGCACCAATTGAGCTACCGGGAGCCATGGCTATTTTTTTGCAAGCAAGAGTAATATACGATCCCGCCGAAATAGCCTGATGATCTACAAAAGCAATAGTCAAAATATTAGAAGAAACTATTGCATCTTTAATTTGAGTTGCTGCATCAACTCTTCCGCCAAATGTATTTATTCTAAAAATAATTGCATCGGCATTAGCTTTTTCTGCTTCGGATATTACTCGCTTAACATAAGCAGCCATTGTTAGTGTAATCTCTCCGTTAATATTCCCAACATAAACTATTTTAGTTTGTGCATCAATTAATACATTAGTAAATAAAAAAGTTATAAAAATTTGAATAAAAATCTTTTTCAATTTACACCTTAAATAATTTTATTTTTCAAAAAATAATTTAGCTGCATAAAATAGCAGAAACACAGCGAATATTTTTTTTAGAACAAGATCGGGAATATTAACAACCAGCTTTGAAGTAACATAACTACCTATTAAGAATGTTACAACCATTAGAATAACTGCTTTTAGATCAACCATTCCGGCTTTATAATAATTGATTACTGCCAGAATGCCAACTGGAGGCAAAAGAAGACCAAGAGAAGTTCCCTGTGCTTCATGCTGAGTGTAGCCAAGTAGATAAACAAGTGCAGGAATTACTATTATCCCTCCACCTATTCCAAATAAACCGCTAAAGCCACCGGCAACCAATCCTATTAAGAGTAAAATTAGAATCTGCATATAATTTCCTAATAATTTTCAAAAATCTAATTTTAAGAATGTAAATAAAAATAAGATTTATATATTTTTTAACAAAGATTATAATAATAAACTTATAAAAATTTAATTTATTTTCTTTTATACCGGTTGGTCTAAAATAGTTTAATAGAATTATTAAAACAAAGAAATTATTGACCAGATATTTTATTGTTATAAAATCTCAAAGCTTAAAATTAAATAACAAAAATTGAATGAATTAGAAAGACAATTAAAGCAAAGAATAATTTTATTCTAATTGCTTATTGGTGGAATTAACAATTTTTTGCAAGGCTGCTTGTGCGGCATTTTGTTCAGCAGATTTTTTATTACGCCCCTTTCCTATTCCATATTCAACTTTACCAACAGAAACAGAAATTGTAAATATTCTGTTGTGTTGAGGTCCTTCTTCTTTTATTACAGTATAAACTGGACTTTCAAGTTTATTCGCCTGTACATATTCAAGAAGTTGACTTTTAAAGTTTTCGTCTATAAGATATAAATTATCTTTTGAATTAGGCTCAACTATAACACGTTGAATAAAATTTTTTGCTGCGTTCAATCCACTATCCAAATATACTGCTCCAATCAAAGCTTCCATAGCATCGGCTAAAACAGTTCTTGAACTATTAGTAACAGAATGAGAAAGGTTTTTACTCACAAGAATGAAATTAGACAAATTAATTTTTTCTGCAGCATCGGCAAGAGCAACTCTGTTTACAAGCTTTGCTCTAACTTTTGTAAGAAAACCTTCGTCTTTTTCCGGAAATTCTTCAAATAAATATTCTGCTACAGCAAGGCCCAAAACAGAATCTCCAAGAAACTCCAATCTTTCATTAGAAACATCATAATCTGAATTTTGTTCCAAGAATGACCTGTGAATTAATGCTTGAATAAAAAATGAGCGATTCTTAATAGGAACACCAATTATTTTTTCAAGTTCTTCGATTTTTTGCTTTGTAAGAAGGCGGGAGACATATTTAGATTTATTTCGAGCTTCCCTACGTTTTAATGTTTCAATAACCCATGATAAAAACTTACCCAAGTTTATTCCTCAAACTTTTTAAACAATAAAGAAGCATTATGCCCGCCAAATCCAAAAGTATTACTAATTGCACAATTGATTTCAAATTTAGTAGATGTCAATGGGCTATAGTTAAGATCACATTCAGGATCTGGCTCAGTTAAATTTATAGTAGGAGGCACAACATTATTTTTTACAGAGAGAACAGTTGCTATTGCCTCTACAGCGCCAGCTGCACCAAGCAAATGCCCAGTCATTGATTTTGTAGAGCTTATGATCATTTTATAAGCATGCTCTCCAAACACGGTCTTAATTGCATTAGTTTCATTAACGTCATTATACGGTGTAGAAGTTCCATGAGCGTTTATATAATTAACATCTTTAATTGATACTTCGGCATCTTTAATCGCTTCTCGCATAGACCTAACGGCGCCTTCACCGCCAGGGGCAGGAGCCGTAATATGATAAGCATCTCCAGTTAAACCGATGCCTGCAATTTCGCTATAAATTTTTGCTCCTCTTCTAATAGCCGTTTCCAATTCTTCAAGGAGTAAAATTCCAGCTCCTTCACCCATAACAAATCCGTTTCTGTATTTATCAAAGGGACGGGAAGCTTCAAGATAACGATCGTTCCATCGTGAAAGAGCCTTCATCGCATTAAATCCGCCAATAGCCATTTCGGTAATAGCCGCTTCAGAACCGCCGCATAGCATCATATCTGCGCTACCTCTTTGTATTAACATAAAAGCATCCGCAATAGAATGAGAGGAAGTAGCACATGCAGAAGTGGTAGCATAGTTGGGTCCTTTTAATCCATACTTTATTGATATTTGCCCAGCAGCTATATCAGAAATCATCATAGTAACAAAATAAGGGCTAAGAACACGTGGATTTTTTGCTTCGTAAAAAGCCCAATGCTGTTGCTGATTGGTAAGCATTCCCCCAATTCCGCTCCCAAATATAACTCCAAATCTTTCTTTATCAACTTTTTCGAGGTTAATGTTAGAATCCTTCAAAGCCATTTCTGCACTTACCAAAGCATATTGTGTAAAAGGGTCCATTCTCTTAATGGCTTTTTTATCAAGGTATTTTTCGGGGTCAAAATTTTTAACTTCAAAAGCAAATTTAGTTTCAAAATTTGATGTATCAAATTTTGTAATAGGTGCAGCTCCATTTTTGCCGCTTATCAAACCATCCCAAAGCTCTTCAACACCAATACCGATTGGAGTAATTGCTCCAAGCCCTGTAACAACTACTCTTCTCTTTCTCATACTTTTACTCCGAGATTAAAATTTTTGACGAAAAAATTAGATGAAGCAAACTGAAATAACAAAAATGAAATTGCCGGGAAATAAAATTCCCGGCGTAAAAAAACATTAGCCTAATTTTTCTTTAAGATATTTAATTGCATCCCCCACAGTACCTATTTTTTCTGCATCTTCGTCAGGAATAGAAACTTGAAAAGCACTTTCAAATCCCATAACCAATTCAACGATATCGAGCGAGTCAGCACCCAAATCGTTAGTAAAAGAAGCTTCGGGTGTAATTTGAGATTCTTCCACACCTAGCTTATCAATTATGATTTCTTTTACTTTAGCCTCAACGTCCATTAGTATCTCCTATTTTTATTTTTTTGATTATTTTATTAATTCGTTACGCAAAAGATTAATTCATCTTAATCTTGCTCTAAATCCTTTCAGCCTTGTTGCACCACTGGCTAAGGTTTTCAAAATTTCATCTTAAAAGCAAACAAAACATACCAAAATTTAGAGCATGAATAAAAATTATTACTTCCAACAATACCAAATAAATTACAATAGATGAATATAAATAATTACATTGCCATTCCGCCATCGACAGAAATTACTTGTCCAGTTAAATAATCAGCATCCGGTGAAACAAGGAATGAAACAACCTTAGCAACATCTTCGGGTGTGCCAATTCTTTTCAGAGGAATCATTGAAACAATAGCTTCCTTCTGTTTGTCATTCAATTTATTGGTCATATCAGTTAAAATATAACCAGGAGCAACGGCATTAACTGTAATATTTCTGCCAGCAAGTTCTTTAGCAATAGCTTTAGTAAACCCAATAACACCAGCCTTGGAAGCTACGTAATTAGCTTGTCCGGGGTTCCCAATAATAGCAACGACAGATGAAATATTTACTATTCTACCAAACCTCTGCCCTATCATAGGTTTTATAGCGTGCTTAGTATAGTTGAAAACGCTTTTCAAGTTTGCAGAAATTACTTTATCAAAATCCTCTTCGCTCATTCTTATGAGAAGATTATCCTTAGTAATTCCAGCGTTATTTACTAAAATATCTAAACCTCCAAACTTTTGCAAAACAAAATTGACAGTTTTTTCAGCATCGGAAAGTTGTCCGGCATCCGCTTGAATTCCAATTATTTTAACTCCAAATTTTTCAGCTTCGCTTTCAATCTGTTTTGCTGCTTCTAAAGAATTATGAAATGTGAAAACAATGTCACATCCCTTAGAAGCAAGTTCAAGAACAATTGATTTTCCAATTCCTCTTGTACCCCCTGTAACAATAGCTCTTTTACCTTTTAACTTCATGCAACTTCTTTCGAATTTTCAGTATTGTTTTTTGATGGCTGCTTTCTTAAAAATTCTTTACCATAATTTTCTAGCTCTTCAAAACCTTTCTCTCCCAAAAAATATATTAATTCTTCCCTACAAGCTTCAAAGATAGAAGAATTAGCGAAAGGATGTTTATTACACGTCTTAAGTCTATTAATATGTTCATCATCAATAGTGAGCGTTTCTTCATAAACTGTAAGTGGAAAAAGTATACAATAAAGTGGTTTGTATCGCCATTTATGCAGCCCTTCATTATTAGCAAGTTTCTGTAAAGTACAAAGACCAAACTTGTCTAAAAATACACATTTATTGTTAAATAATTCCGTACCAACAGCCACACCAGATTCAAAATCTTCATCATTCTCCGGAGGTTCAAACCATTTTGAAAAATCTTTAGTTTGGGACTCATCCATCATGGGAATAATTTTATCTTTTATAGAAATAATTTCTTCATATTCTTTTAAATCAGTATAAACACCATAATGACAACACTCACCATTACACTTGCAGCTAAAGTTAAAAGAAAAAATAGCTGGGTCAATTTTAATACCATTAATTTTATGCATTAGCTTATTTTCAATATGCTGGTTGTTCTGGCTCATTACAAATACTTCTCCACGTCGGTATATTTATCTATACCAAAACATTTAACATTTGGATTAATTCTTTTGACTAATCCTTGTAAAACTTTTCCGGGACCAATTTCGTAAAATTCTTCGATACCATCATTAATCATATTAACAATAGTTTCTTCCCATCTAACGGGAGAAGTAACTTGCTCGAATAATAAATTTTTAATTTCGATTTTATTTGTAACCGGTTTTGCAGTAACATTAGCATAAATTGGGAACCTTGAATCATAAATATTAGTGGAGTTCAATTCATTTAACAATTCATCTTTAGCAGGTAACATTAATGGAGAATGAAAAGCTCCACTGACTACTAATTCTTTAACAAGCTTTGCACCACCAGCTTTGCACAAATCCATAGCTTTTTTAACCCCTTCAATTGATCCAGAAATAACAATTTGACCTGGAGAATTAAAATTGGCACACTGCACTATGCCAACAGAAGAAGCTTCTTCGCAAAATGAAATAACTTTTTCAGGCTCAATTCCAACAATGGCAGCCATTGTACCACGGTTTTCAATTCCAGCTTTTTGCATAGCCTTACCCCTGGCACGTACAAGTTTTAATGCATCATAAAATTGAATTGAGCGAGAGGCAACTAAAGCCGAATACTCTCCAAGTGAATGACCGGCTGCAGCATCTGGTTGCAACAACCGAATTAAACTTGCTAAAATAACACTATGAAGAAAAATAGCTGGTTGTGTATATTCAGTCTGTTTTAATTCTTCTTCGGGTCCATTAAACATAATGTAAGAAAGATTAATTCCTAATACATCATCAGCAGTTTTAATCATTTCCTTTGCTTCTACCGAGTTATCAAAAAGGTCTTTTGCCATCCCAACATATTGGGAACCTTGCCCGGGAAATAGAAATCCTTTTTTAGACATTGTAAAACTAATTTTATTGCTCTAATTATTAAAATAATTTCAACTCAACTGCATAAAAAATATTGTGTCATTTCAGTCCATGCTCCAAACTAAATAACTCGAACCCCAAGTAAAACCAGCTCCGAAGGCTGCAAGAATAAGTTTGTCTCCTTTTTTAATTTTTCCATTGCGGTAGTATTCTGCCAAGCAAGTAGGAATAGTAGCAGCGGTGGTATTGCCATATTTATCAATATTTATCATAACTTTTTCCATAGGAATTCCCATCCGTTCAGCCGTAGCACCAATAATTCTTAAATTTGCCTGATGTGGAACTAAATATGCAATATCTTCAGAAGTTAAATTATTTTTTTGCATTATTTCATAAGAAATATCAGCCATACCTTTAACAGCAACTTTAAAAACTGCTTTGCCATCTTGATAAATAACATGAAGATTTTTATCTACGGTTTCGTGAGAAGGAGGATTAAGGCTGCCACCGCCTTTCATGTTTAAGGAATCACGACCAGAACCATCAATTTTAAGAAGAGAATCCTGGAGACCAAAATTTTTATTTTCAGTAGGTTCAAGTAATACAGCGCCCGCAGCATCACCAAAAAGAATACAGTTATTTCTGTCTGTATAATCTGTAATTGAGCTCATTTTATCTGCACCAATAACCATGACCTTTTTATATCTTCCGCTTTCAATAAGAGAGCATCCAGTTTGAAAAGCAAATAAAAAACCTGAACACGCCGCAGACAAATCAAATCCCCAAGCATTCTTGGCTCCAATATTATCTTGAACGAGGCAAGCAGTAGCCGGGAAAAACATATCAGGAGTAATTGTAGCTACAATAATAGCATCAATTTCATCAGCGCTCATATTTTTACTTTTTAGCAAATCCTCTGCTGCTTTTGTAGCTAGCAGACTTGTTGCTCCCTCTTTTAATATTCTTCTTTCTCTAATACCGGTTCTTGTTCTTATCCATTCATCAGAAGTATCGACAATTTTTTCAAAATAAGCATTATCATAAATTGTGTCAGGTACATACATCCCAACACCTGTAATTTCAGCATTGTATTTTTTACTATCCATTTATTATCCAGATTATTTTAAAATTGACTATCTGCAGGAGATTCATTCAGAATTGAAGGATTTGAATATTGCTTAATAGCAGCTTCAATTTTGGTAACCAAATTTTTCTTATACATTTCATTAGCACGCAATACCATATTCATTATTGCTTTGGGAGTGCTAGAGCCGTGTCCAATAATACTAATTCCATTAATGCCAAGCAAAGGAACTCCGCCTTGTTCCTGGTAATCAAAATCTTTTAAAACGTTTTTAAGCGTGTTTTTTACAAAAAGAAGTTTAAGCTTATTTAAAAAACTATGTTGAGCAAATTCAATCAGTTTAGATTTTAAAAAGCTCGGAATTGCCTCACCAAATTTAATTAATATGTTCCCAACAAATCCATCGCAAACAACTACATTCGCTGTTCCTTTTAACAAGTCCCTTCCTTCAACATTACCAACGAAGTTCAAATTAGTTTTTTTAATTAGCTTAGAGGCAGCAAGTGTTACGTCATTACCTTTAGAATCTTCTTCCCCAACACTTAAAATTCCCACACGAGGATTTTCTACGCCATAAATTTCTTTTGTAAAAATTGTTCCCATAATGGCGTATTCTAACAAGTGCTTAGGCTTAGAATCTACACTTGCACCCACATCAAACAAAAAACAAACTCCTTTTTCATTAGGTATTAAAGCACCAATAGTCGGTCTACCAACGTTAGGTATTCTTCCAATAATTAGAGTCGAAGCAGCCATTACGGCTCCGGTATTTCCAGCACTAACAAAAGCGTCAGCTTTTCCTTCTTTGACAAACTTTGTTCCTACAACTATTGAAGAATCTTGTTTTGCTTTGATTGACTCGGTAGGAATATCTGCCATTTCAATAACCTGAGAGGCATTAATAATATGAGAAAGATCGAAGCTAAGATTTTTTTCATAGATAACTTTTTTAACTTCTTCCTCTTTACCGACAAAGTACAATTCAAAACTTTTGTCAATATTAAACGCATCTATAGCACCGATTACAATATTTTCAGGGGCGAAGTCGCCCCCCATTGCATCAACTATTATTCTACACTTTTTATTGTCTAAATTTGAATTATACATTAGCAGAATGTGCTATACATTAGCTTTTAGGTAAAAACATTGAGCGTTCATTATAATAACCACATGAAGGACATGCATGATGGGCTAATTTCATTTCACCACAATTAGAACATGTACTTAAAGCTGGAACCGTTGCTTTATAATGTGTCCTCCGCTTATCTCTTCTACTTTTTGACCATTTACGTTTGGGATTTGGCATTTTATATCCATTTTTTAGTTATTGTTTATTTTATTTTTTAATTCCATTAAAGGCTGCCATCTTGCATCAATATTATCTCTAAGGCAATTACACATACCTTCATTCAAATCTTTTCCACACACGGGGCAAAGACCCTTGCAGTCCTCTTTGCACAATTTTTTCATAGGCACTGAAAGCAAAACATAATCTCTTACTTCTTCATCAAGAATAATTTTATCTGCATCTGACGTAAGATATACTACATTCAAATCATCTCCATGTTCATGTCTGCTATCTGATAAGTAAACCATTTCATAGCTGTTCTCAAGAATTTCATCATAGTTTGCAGTACATCTATCACATTCAAAATTGGCGTGAACTTTAATTCCCGCCTTAATTACTATTTGATTAGACAGCTTATTCAATTCAACATTAACAAGGACATTACCACTAAAAGGCTCTCCTAAATCAATCTTTTCAACATTTTCACTAAATTCAAAAAAATGAATTCCTTCCTTAAGATTTGATATCTTAATCATCATACAACTTTTTCCAAAAATATAGCAAAAACAAACCAAAATATAGATATAGTTAGATTTATAATCAAATAATGGATAGTCATAATCATTTAAAATTTTTTTGCTTTTCCTTTTTTCTTTTTTTACAAAGAAATATTGAAATTACTACCTATAATAGTAAAGCAAATTTATTTTAACGAAATGGAAAAATATTTTTCCCAAAATTTGTTTCAAAGATGTTTTAAGGAATCATTTTTTTATATTAGTTAGAAGGATTAAAAATTTTAACCAAAATAAGAAAATTTCTTAAATGCTCCGGGTTGAAAACTTAACCAAAAAATTTAAAGACTCTGTTGCGGTTGATAATATTTCTTTTGATGTTATTAGAGGAAGAATATTTGGACTACTAGGACCTAATGGTGCTGGTAAAACTACTACAATTAGAACTATATTAAATATTCTTAAGCCAACTTCTGGAACTATTACATTCGATGGCAAATTAATTTCGAATGAAATTTTTAATATCATTGGTTATCTGCCGGAAGAAAGAGGATTATATAAAAAAAGCAAAGCTCTCGATGTTATAACTTACTTTGCCCGCTTAAAAAATTTAAGCAAAGTTAAAGCTGAAGATGAATCCAAATTTTGGATGGAAAAGTTAGAAATAAAAAACCTTGCAAATAAGCGATTAGAAGAATTGTCAAAAGGTAATCAGCAAAAAATACAGTTTATATGCGCGGTTGTACATAATCCGGAAATATTAATTCTTGATGAACCTTTTAGTGGTTTTGATCCCATTAATCAGGAAACAATTAAAGATATTCTTTTATCATTTACTAACGCTGGTAAAATAATAATTTTGTGCACACATCAAATGGAAACGGCTGAAAAACTTTGTAGCGATATTTTTTTAATAGACAAAGGTAAAGAAGTATGCAGCGGTAGCCTTGTAGAAGTAAAAAAAAGTTTTGGAGGAAATTTAGTTAAAGTAGAATTTTCCGGAGACGGTTCCTTTTTAAGTTCACTACCAGAGGTGATTAACATTAATAGCTACAATAACTATGCAGAAATAGAATTGAGAGAAGATGTAAAACCTTATGAATTTTTAAGATTACTCGTTACCAAAATTATTGTTACTCATTTCTCTATTGTTGAACCAACTCTAAACAAAATATTTATTGACGCAATAAAAAATAGACATCAGTCAAAAACTATTAATACGGCAAAATGAAAAAGGCATTTTTAGTAGGTAAATGGGAATATCTTGAAAAAGTTAAAACTAAAACTTTTTTAATTTCTCTTATCTTAACTCCAATAATTATTATTCTTTTCTCAATTGCGCCAACATTACTTTCAAAGCAAATTGAAAATTCCACCAAGCCAATTGGTGTAATTGATTCTTCTGGTTTGTACTTCAACTATCTACGGCAGCTTGTTGATAGATTTAGATTAGCTAACGGACAACCCAATTATATTTTGATAAATTTAACAGACAACTCACAAAAACTTTTTCAAACTCAAAGCAACGCAGAAGAATACGTCCTTTCTGGAAAAATTGATGCTTTTTTAGTTATCAAGAATGGAGGAACAAATTCAATTAAAGCTGAGATAAAGTCAAACAATACACTTGAACCTGATGATATTTTAAGATTAAAATATGCCGTTGAAATGGCAAAAAATAATTTCATTCTCTCAAAAGAAGGAATCTCTGCATCAATTAGAAATTCAATTTCTGAAGGTATTGATTTTAAAGTAATAAAAATCAATGATGGAAAAAGAGGAAACTCGCAGGATTTTTCAATGTTATTCCTTTCGACTTTTGTTTATATTCTCCTTCTTACGATGATGATACTTACCTCGGGCGGAATGCTTATTAGAAGTCTTGTCGAAGAAAAATCTAATAGGCTTATCGAAATTTTAATCTCAAGCTGCACACCGGATGAACTTTTGACAGGGAAAATTATTGGCTTAAGTTCTCTTGGATTAACACAAGTAATAATTTGGACATTAATAGCAATTTCAATTGCTATTTTAGGCTACATACCGCTGCAAGTTTTTAACAATTTAATACCGGTGTTTATATATTTTATACTTGGATTTATTTTTTATACTGCTATATTTGTTGGAATTGGTTCGATTGTGTCTTCCGAACAAGAAGCTCAACAAATAACGAGCTATCTTAGTTTTGTATTAATTCTTCCTATAGTGCTTACAGTTCCAGCTTTAGAAAATCCGAATTCTATGTTTGTGCATATTCTTTCCGTTATACCATTTACAATTCCTTCAATAATGATATTAAGATTCAATATAGGGAATGTCCCCCCACTTGAAGTAATTGCCTCTTCAATTATTATGCTTATTTCAATTTATACTGTTGTAGGTATGTCTTCTAAAATATTTCATATTGGAATTCTTTCTTACGGAAAGCGTCCTTCATTAAAAGAAATAATCGAATGGATTAAATAACTAAAAAAATGGTAAAGCTAATTTCCAAATCATATTTTCAATTAAAAATAATTTGTCTCTTTCAAACTCTTATTTTGTTTTTCGAAATATTAATCTTCTTTTTAAAGCTTTTTTATTAACAAACTTTTTTTAATTGTGTAATGTTATATTTAGCTTCTTCGGTTGCGGCAATTATTCCAATGCTTTTTTATCTTGTTATTATTTGGCGTTTTGACAAATATGATAGAGAGCCTTTCGGAACAGTTTTGAAAAATTATTTTTGGGGAGCAATTGGCGCAATAATTTTTGCAATTATCGGAAGCAGCGTCCTTTCATTCGGCTTATCCATGTTTGTTAAAAACCCGTTAGACCTTAACGATGCCCAGGTAATTTTTATTGCTCCGTTCGTGGAAGAAATTACGAAAGGAATGTTCCTGCTAATTACGGTAGCTAATAAAAAATTCGATAACATGACTGATGGGTTAGTCTTCGGGGGTGCAATTGGACTTGGCTTTGGCATGACAGAAAATTTTTTGTATTTCATTGCATTTGGTAATACTTTCCAGGAATGGTTGAACATTGTTATTATTCGAACCTTATTTTCTGCTGTAATGCATTGTGTATCTACCGCTACTTTTGGCGCCTTTCTGGGATACGCAAAACTTAAAAACATTTTTTACAAGTTAACCTTTCCTTTTATCGGGCTCGGTATTGCAATTTTTATTCACGCTGCATGGAATTTTAGCGTAAGCTTTCAATCCACTGCCTTCCTCGGTTTTGTATTCCTTTTTTTTACCGTTGTCATTTTTATTATTATTTTTTCGGTTGCTATTTTAAGCGAGAAAAAAATTATATACAGAGAATTGTTGGAAGAAGCAATAAATGGTGTTATCCCATTTGAACATCTTGAAATTTTAGACTCGGCTAAACGTAACAAAACCGGCTGGGTTGATGAAAGCATTAGGAAATTATATATTAGAACAGCAACAACTTTAGCTTTTAGAAAAATGGAATTAAAAAATTCATCCGGCTCAAGTAAACAATTTTACGAAAAGGATGTTGTTTACTATAGAAACTTTATTCACAACTTGCTTACAAATTCCAATGTGGAATGAATATGAAATCAAGCTCTTGCATTTATCTAATACATCCTTCACCAATTTTTAATATTGATGATACTCCTGCTTTTGAATTTTTTGATAAAGCAAATTCTGTCCTTTTATATTCAGCATTATTTTTTAATCACAAAGAAAACATCGACCTTATAGAAAAAAATTTTCCGGCTGTCTTTTGCTTCGATTATAAAGATAAAGATTTCATTCCCCAAAATTTAAATGCTTTGCATAAACACGTCTTTTGCGATACCTCGAAAGAAATTGAACCTTTTAGAATTTTAGCCGATAAATATTTTGGATTGTACACAAATAATTTAATTATATTTTCTTTATCAATAGGATTTTCTTCTGCAGAAATAAAAAAAGTTTTTGATCTTCTTGAGATGGATGATGAAGCAATTGTAATTGGAAAGTCAACCGAAAACAAAGTGGTCTTTATCGGTTTTAATAAATATAACAAAGATATTTTCGAAAATTTAAATTGTAAGGAAAACAATTTTGAAAATTTTCTCGCTATGGCAAACAAACACGAAAACTTTGTTCACGTTATGGGAAATTATATTTTTCTGAAAAACTTAAATGACTTTAAACAGCTTTATGTTGAACTCGGTAAAAAAGAAAGTTGGGCTTATTGTAGCCAAATTATTCACGAACAGTTTACTCATCTTTTTATTGAATATAAGGATTCATTAAAATGAGCGTAATAGGAATTTTCGGAGGAACTTTTGATCCTATTCATCTTGGACACTTAATAACAGCACAGGCAGTTTGTGAAATTAGAAATCTTGATAAAATCATTTTTATACCGGCATTTATTTCACCACATAAAACAGACCTTCGACCACTTAGCGGTTTGCACCGGCTTAATATGATAAAGCTTTCAATAGAGGGTATCAATTATTTTGATCTTTCTGATATTGAAATTAAAAACGAGAATATTTCCTATTCTGTTGACACACTAAGACAATTAAAGAAAAAATATAAAAAAATTGAATTAATAATCGGTTATGATAATATATTCGATTTCAAAACATGGAAGGAACCGGATGAAATTTTAAAACTCGCTAAATTAGTTGTTCTAAAAAGAAGAGCTGCAATTGAACCGGATTATAAAGATAAGTATTTTAAAGCCGCTCTATTTGTAGAAACGCCAACTATAGAAATTAGCTCAAGCCAAATTAGAAGGAGAATTTCTGAAAATCTTCCAATTAATTTTTTAGTCCCAGAAAAAGTTAACAAATATATTTTAGATAATTATCTTTACAAGGAGAAATAATTTTGAAAATTTTAATAACCGGTGGAGCTGGATTTATAGCTTCACACATTGCAGATGCTTTAATTAATGAAGGACACAACGTTTTTATACTTGATAATCTCTCAACTGGTTTTGAAAAAAACATTAACCCAAAAGCTGTTTTTATTAAAGCAGATATAAGAGATGAAAATATTTCTAAACTTTTTGAAAAAGAAAAATTTGATTTAGTCAATCATCATGCTGCACAGATGGATGTGAGACGTTCTGTTGCTGACCCGGCATTTGATGCTAATATAAATATTATCGGAACTATAAATCTTCTTCAAAATTGTGTAAAAAACGGCGTGAAAAAGTTTATGTTCGCTTCTACTGGCGGTGCTATTTATGGTGAACAAAGCTATTTCCCGGCAGATGAGAATCATCCAACTTCACCTCTATCTCCTTATGGAATATCTAAACTTGCTGTTGAAAAATATTTAAATTTTTACAATGTGCAATATAATTTGAAATATTCTATTCTTCGCTACGCTAATATTTATGGACCAAGACAAAATCCTTTTGGTGAAGCTGGTGTTATCGCAATATTTACAAGTAAAATGTTAAATGGTGAACAACCTAAAATTAATGGTTCTGGTTTACAAACACGCGACTATGTTTTTGTTGGCGATGTAGTAAAAGCTAATCTCATTGCACTTAACGATGAAAATAATGACATCTATAATGTTGGTACTGCAATTGAAACAAATGTAAACGAATTATTCTCTGCCTTAAATAAAATTATCGGAAAAAATTTTGAAGAAAAGCACGGTCCCGCTGCTCCTGGTGAACAAATGCGAAGTGTTATTACTTCTGAAAAATTATTTAAGAGGTTTGGCTGGAAGCCTTCTACTGCCTTATCCGACGGATTATCTAAAACAGTAGAATATTTTAAATCAAACAAAAAATAATTTTATTTTCGCTTCTAACAGAAACATAAAATAATGTTCGAAGAATCATTCATCCAAAATATTTTTAACAATAACAGAAGAGCAGTTGCACGTGCTATTTCAATTGTCGAATCTGAAGATTTATATGCAGAAAAATTATTAAAAGAAATTTATTATAAAACAGGAAAAGCTTATCGAATTGGAATTACCGGACCACCGGGAGCTGGTAAAAGTACAATTGCAAATCACCTAACCAAATTCTATCGCACACTAAATAAAACTGTTGGTATTATTGCAGTTGATCCGTCTAGTCCTTTTACTGGCGGTGCTTTACTTGGCGATAGAGTTCGTATGAGCGATATTGGCCAAGATGATGGAGTTTTTATCAGAAGTATGGCATCGCGTGGCAGCTACGGCGGCTTGAGCAAAAAAGCTAACGATGCAGCCGATATTCTAGATGCTGCCGGTTTCGATTTTTTGATTATGGAAACTGTTGGTGTTGGTCAATCAGAATTAGAAATTGCAAATGCAGCAGATACCACTATTGTTGTACTTGTACCAGAATCCGGTGATTCTGTGCAAGCTATGAAAGCTGGTTTAATGGAAATCGCAGATTTTTTTGTGTTAAATAAAAGTGATCGACCTGGCTCTCAGAATTCTGTTAGTGCTTTAAAAACAATTTTAATGATGAAAGACCACGAAGTTTCAAGCTGGCTTCCTAATATCATCAACTCAGTTGCTTCTGAAAACAAAGGCATCGATGAAATTGCTGCTGAAATAGAACGTCATAAAAATTTCCTCCTCTCTAATAATATATTCCTTTCCAAAAGAGAAAACAGAACTAAAATTAGAATAAAAGAAATTGTCGAAAATAAAATCCGTAAAAAATTATGGAACGATGTTGGATTGGACAACTTAACTTCTTCTTTAGAAAAAGTTGTTCTTGGTAATTTATCTCCTTATCACATTGCGGACGAAATCATAGATAAATTCAAAAATCTATTTTAATTTAAATTAGGCTTTAGAAATATATTGCATGAAGTATCCAAAAGATTCGGAGTGCTTTTTATATTCCAATCAAACAACGATTGAACAAATAAAAGAAGAAAGGATTTAAAATGGAAAATTCGGAAAGCCAATTCCTTCCCTATCTAAATAGTAACCAAACTTTTATCAAAAACACAATTGAAAACTTCGCTGAAGAAAAAATTCGTCCGCTAATTATGGAATTTGATGAGTCTCAAAAATTTCCTTTTAAAATTTTTCAACAACTAGGCGATCTTGGTTTCCTCGGAATTTTAATTCCAGAAAAATACGGCGGCGCCGGGCTTGGCTATGTTGAGTTTGCAATTATAATCGAAGAACTTGCAAAAGTCGATCCTTCTATTGCTCTTTCGGTTGCTGCACATAATGGCTTATGCACAAACCATCTTTTTACTTTTGGAAATGAAGAACAAAGAAATAAGTATCTTCCTGACTTAACCTCCGGAAAGAAAATTGGTGCTTGGGGTTTAACAGAACCAGCTTCGGGAAGTGACGCCGCCGGTCTCAAATCTTTTGCAGAAAGAAAAGATGATTATTACGTTTTAAACGGAAGTAAGACTTTTATTACACACGGAACCGTCGGGGAAGTAACTGTTGTTATGGCTATTACCGACAAACAAAAAGGGAAAAAAGGAATTTCTGCCTTCATTCTTGAAAAAGGAATGGAAGGATTTTTCCCGGGGAAAAAAGAAAATAAGCTTGGAATGAGAGCAAGCGATACATCTCAGCTTTCGTTTGAAAATTGCAAAGTTCCAAAAGAAAATTTACTTGGAACTGAAGGTGAAGGTTTTTCTCAAGCCCTTAAAATTCTCGAAGGAGGAAGAATCTCTATTGCAGCATTAAGCGTGGGGCTTGCACAAGGAGCACTGAATGCTGCTCTTAAATACAGTAAAGAAAGAAAACAATTTAATAGACCCATAATTGATTTTGAAAGTATTCAGTTTAAATTCGCTGATATTTCTACTAATATTGAAGCAGCAAGGCTTCTAACTTTTCGTGCTGCGGTACTTAAAGATCAAGGCAAAAAAAATAATCGCGAAGCTGCAATGGCAAAGTTATTTGCTAGTGAAATAGCTGAGAAAGCCGCTAATGACGCAGTTCAAATTTTGGGAGGATATGGCTTCATAAAAGATTATCCCGTCGAAAAATTTTATCGCGATGTAAAACTTTGTACTATTGGTGAAGGAACTTCTGAGATTCAAAGAATTGTTATTGCAAAGGAAATGCTGAAGGAGCTTTAACATACCCTTTTTGGTATTTCAAAAATTACATTATGTTAATGCGCATATTAATTTAAGGCAAGGTAACTTATGAGTAAAATCGGAACCAAAATTGATGAAACAGAAATTTTTCTCAAAAGAGATGATTATTATAAAAATCTTTTAACAAAATTAAACAGTATAAAAGAAAAAATAAAACTTGGCGGAGGAATTAAATCAATTGAAAAACATAAATCTAAAGGAAAACTCACCGCCAGAGAAAGAATAAATCTCCTATTAGATGATTCAAAAAATTTTTTTGAAATTGGTTCTCTTGCCGCTTTTGGAATGTATGAAGAATTCGGTGGGGCACCTTCTTCTGGTACAGTTACGGGTGTGGGAAAGATAAACGGAAAGTATCACGTTGTTGTTGCAAATGATGCAACTGTTAAAGCTGGTGCTTGGTTTCCAATTACAACAAAAAAAATTTTGCGCGCACAAGAAATTGCTATGGATAATCATCTACCAATCATTTATTTGGTTGATAGTGCCGGAGTCTTTCTGCCACTTCAAGATGAGATTTTCCCCGATAAAGAACATTTCGGTAGAGTGTTTCGAAATAATGCAATTATGTCCTCCATTGGAATTCCACAAATAGCCGCTATAATGGGACCATGTGTTGCCGGCGGTGCTTACCTCCCTATTATGAGCGATGAAGCTTTAATTGTTGAAAATGAAGGCTCAGTTTTTTTAGCTGGCTCACATCTTGTTAGAGCTGCAATCGGAGAGGTAATTGATAATGAAAGTTTGGGAGGTGCAAAAGTACATTCTTATATTTCTGGTGTAACAGATTATGTTATGAAAAATGATGAAGAATGCATTCTCCAAATTAGAAAATTAACCGAAAAATTTGGAGACAAACCTTCAGCAGGTTTTAACCGGATTGAAAGTAAATCTCCTCTCTTCTCTCCCAAAGAAATTTATGGCTTGTTGCCCGAAGAACCATTAAAACCTTACGATATGTATGAAATTATAGCACGTATTGTCGACAATTCAGAAATTGATGAATATAAATCTGGATTTGGTAAAACATTAATTACTGCGTATGCAAGAATTGACGGTTGGGCGGTCGGAATTATTGCAAATCAAAGAAGCATTGTAAAAACTGAATCCGGTGAAATGCAAGTAGGAGGTGTAATATATTCAGATAGCGCCGATAAGGCTTCGCGCTTCATTATGAACTGTAACCAAAGAAAAATACCACTTTTATTTTTACAAGACGTTACTGGATTTATGGTAGGCAGCAGAGCTGAACATGGAGGAATAATAAAAGATGGAGCTAAAATGGTAAATGCTGTTGCAAATTCAGTAGTTCCTAAGGTTACTATAATTGTCGGCAATAGTTTTGGTGCGGGCAATTATGCTATGTGCGGAAAAGCCTATGACCCAAGGTTTATTTTTGCATTCCCAAATTCTAAAATTGCTGTAATGGGCGGAGCTCAAGCCGGCAGCGTACTACTTGATATAAAAATTAAACAAGAAGAATCTCGGATTGAACAAAACAAAAAACTTGATGAAAAAGAAAAGGAAAAATTACTCAATGAAATAATGAAATCTTATGAAGAAAAAAGCACTCCTCTTTATGCTGCAGCACACCTTTGGATAGATGAAATTATAGACCCTGCTTTAACAAGAAAATATGTCTCAATGGCTATTGAAGCAGCAAATAACAACCCCGAATTTCCTAAATTTAACGTTGGAGTTATTCAGACATAAATTTATAATTAAAGGTTTTTCAACCCCCGGATAATTTATTACAGTTAAAAAATTAAAAATTCAATTTTATTCCAAGCATAACATTTCTTCCAGGCATCGGATAACCATAATCTATGAAATAGTTTTTGTTCAAAAGATTTTTTCCCTTCACATATATATTTAAGTTGCTCACCAATAAATATCCAGCTGATACATCAAGTGTAAAATAATTTTCCGTTATTGAATTTTGTAAGCTCGTATATAATCCGAAAACTTGCTGTAGATCGGCATTCAATTCAAGCGCTTCATAATTATAAGAAAGGTCGAGAATAATCTTTTGCTTTGGTGCATATAATGTCGGCACATCACAGTTTAGGAAAGCATAATTTAACATAAAATTAAAATCTGAGGAAACAATATATTTCCCTGAAAATTCAATCCCTTTATGGATAAACTTTCCTAAATTCATATTAGTGCTGAACGGAGGAACAACTACAATAAAATTGTCTCCTTTATCATAATATGCTGTAACCGTAAAGTCAAAATAATTTATTATTCTTTTGTCAAAACTTATTTCATAATTCCAAACATGCTCGGCTTTTAAGTTTGGATTAGCAGTTGGAAACAAATACAATTCATTAATAGTCGGACTTCTAAAAGCCTTACTAATTGTTCCTTTTAAAGTTGCAGAATTACTAAGTGAATAAGTAATCCCAAAATCCGGCGTGACATCATCACCAAACAAGGAATTATTAGTGTAACGAAGACCAGCTTCAATGTTTAATGGTTTGACAGGGGAATAATTTAAAAGTCCATACAAAGCTCTTTCATCGGCAGAATGATAAACACCAAGTCCTTTTGAAACAAAAGATGGAAGACCAGGTTGGTTGCCATTTCCTCCGTAATTTTTATAATCAACTCCAAAAGTAAAAATATTATTTTTCAAATAATTAAAATTTTGATAAAAGGTAATACCCTTCATTTCATCGTAAGAACGCCAGCCGTTAAAAAAATTATGATTTCCATAACTGTAAAAAAACCTTAAAGCACCATCAACATCCTTTAAATTATTCATAATAGAAAAAGAACCTCTGGTTCGAAGATATTTGTAATAATTATTAATCGTTGGCGAAAAAATAGTTCCAGGATCATAAAATTTTGAATTACTTAAATCTCCATCCGCAATAAAACTAAAAACTCCCTTTGGTGTTAAAGTAATTTTTAAATAACCTGCCGTTGTGTAAAAACCATCTTGAGCATCAGTACGGCTACCGTTTGTGTTTAAATTGTTAATCGAAGTAAAAATGCCGAATAAATTATTTCTGTATCCTATCGAACCATTGACGCCGAATGTATTATAACTTCCATAAAAGGATAAAAAATTGAAATCAAGTTTGTTTAATGAAGGCTGTTTTGTAATTATATTTATTGCACCGCCAAGGGCGTTTGTTCCATAAAGAATTGAACTTGCACCACGAATAATTTCAACTCTCTGAATATCAGATGAATTTAAAGCATCTACTATTGGATGACCAAAAAGCCCCATAAATTGCGGCTGCCCATCAATCAAAACAAGAATATTAGAATTTGGATTTCCGCCAATACCACGAATATTTATACTTCCGCCCGAAACTTGGCTTACTCCGAAACCAGCAATATTTTTTTCATCAATAAACAAACCGGGAACTTGATTGCTCAGCACCGGCAGAATGTTTATATCGTTGCTTTGATTTATTTCTTTTTGGTTTATTACTGTAATACTTTGAGGAATTTTATTGATGTCAGTTTTTGCCCTTGTGCCAGTTACTACTATCTCTTTAATGTTATATAATTTCAACGAATCGTTTTTTACAGTTTGTGCAAATGAACATTGCAGGCTTATAACAAAAAAAATAAAAAATATTTTTGTTAAAGATAAAATTTTTTGCTCTCTGATTTTTAAGTCGTTTTCCTTCATTTATCACTAACTTTCCATGGCCAGTTAACGCAGGTTTTTATTTCTGGGAATAGAACAAAATCCGCTTTGCCTTTAAAAACTAAAGTAGATATTTCATTTCCATTCAAAATAGAACTCGCTTTTTCAAGTGTTTTACCTGTAACAGATACATCATCTACAATTAATAATTTTAATTTTTTAACTTCATAATTTAATTCTGTAATCAATTGGGGAGTTTCATACAAAGGATTATTTTTTTCATCACGATAGTTTATTCTTATTGTACGCATTTCGATCCCCGTACGATAGGCAACTAAACTTGCCGGAACAATACCCCCGTTTGCAATAGCTATTATCAAATCGAAATCAGGTAAAACAAAATTATTTAGCCTTTGCCGGATTTCTTTGAAAGATAAATCTTGCATTTAATTTAAGATAAATTTTAATTCATTTTTTTGTGGTTTATAAAATAACCTAAAGTGCCAAGTAAAAATAGCCCTGGAACAGAATTAACCAAAGACGAAGTAAGGAAATTTCCGGCAGAAGCCCCAGGTAAAGTTGAAGGTAAAATAACTATTATCAGAGAAGAAGCAATCATCGCAGATAAAAATGCAAATATAGCATTCAAATGGTTATAAAATTTTAAATGAAGAAAAAATTTAGATGCCAAAATAAAAACAACTAATTGGAATGTTAAAACCGGTATCAACTCTGTTCTTGGATTGCCAGTTAAAAAGTGGTTTAGTAATGGTGCAAACAAACCTATAATTATTGCAACATGAAACTTGAAATATCTTACTGCTATATAAGGAGCAAAAAACATCGCCATTAAAATAGCCCCCATTGGAATTCCTTTATAACTTGGGAGCAAATGCACCATAAAAGGAATTACAACGGACAAAACTAAAGTCAAAACTGTTTCTTTTACTTGCAATCTTGTTAAAATATTACTCTTAAATGTTAGTGAATTTGCAGAGTCCATACTTTTCTCCTAATTTAGTTCAGTGTTAACAAAATAAAAATATTTCCATTGATAGTAAGTTATTTAAAATCAAAATTATCATTTTAAAATAAATTTTATTTTTTCTTTAATTAAAAAAGTTTAAATATTTACAAAGCAAAATGTATTTATTATTTGAAATAGTCAATCCTAAAACTCCTTTTAAATCAATATTTTTTGTTTTTATTAAAAGCCCGAATGAAAAAGTAAACCTGGAAGGGAAATGATAAAACTATTTTATTTAAATTTTATACTTCTTCTTTTTTGCATTCCGGCAGAAGCTCAAAATACAAAGCTTGGTAAAGAAGTTTTTGAACTATCAAATTATATTTCTTCAAAAGAATTTGTTTCACTCAAGGAAAAAATTAACGATCTTTCGCGAACAGATTCTCTATATAAAGAAGCACTTAGAATTACCAATGGAAAGTATTCGGAAGCCTTATTCGCTTTAATTTTTACAACTGTACCGTATAACGAAGTACCTATAAAAATTCCTCTTCTTCCTTTTATAATTAACTACCCTTTAGTTTCTGCTAACGATTCTTTATTCAATTTGAAAAATGAGAACCTTCCAAAGAATTTGTTTTTTGATTCGCCCACGGATAGTTTTGGAGACAAAGATAAACTTGCTCATTTTTTTGGTGCTGCATTCATTTCTTACTCTTCTTCGCTCTTTGATTTAGGCGATCTTATTGGTTATTTTGTGGAAGTATTTGAACAAAATTTTAAGGTGCAATCTTTAATTGACCGAAGAGATTTGCGAGCCGACGAACTGGGAAACGTTTTTGGCAAGCTGCTTAAAAAAAATAAAGATATTTTACCTTCTCAAGTACTGTTAATTAAAACTTTTTTTTACCTAAGATTTAATTTATGAATTCAATTTTAATTATAGACGATGAAAAAGAAATTTGTGAGAGTATAAAATTAATACTCGAATTTGAGGGATACAATGCCGACTATTCCATTAATGCTTCTGAAGGAATTGATAAAATTAATTATGGGCACTATTCAGCTTTGCTTCTCGATATTCAGATGCCAGAGATGAACGGCTTTGAAGTATTAAACAAAGTTAAAGAAATAAAACCCGAAATTTCAGTAATAATTATCTCGGCACACGGAAGTATTGAAAACGCTATTAAAGCCACCAGGCTTGGTGCTTTCGATTTTATAGAAAAACCCGTAGACCGCGATAAGCTTTTAATTAGCGTCCGAAATGCAGTCGATCAGTTTAATCTCCTTATCGAAAATAAGGAAATCAAAAAATCACTTATTAATAACGATAAAATACTTGGCGTAAGTAAATCTATAAAAAATATTTTGGAACTAATAGACCGTGTGGCTCCGACTGACACTCGAATTTTGATAACTGGTGAAAACGGTACCGGCAAAGAACTTGTCGCAAAAGCAATACACAAAAAAAGTCAGAGGAAAGACAAAGCTTTTATAGAAGTAAACTGTGCCGCTATTCCAAATGAACTTATTGAATCTGAATTATTTGGACATGAGAAAGGCTCATTTACTGGTGCAATTCAACAGCGAATAGGTAAATTTGAAATGGCAAACGAGGGCACCCTTTTTCTTGATGAAATTGGCGATATGAGTTTACAGGCTCAGGCAAAAGTTTTACGTGCAATTGAAGATGGAAACATTGAAAGAGTTGGCGGAACGAAAAAAATTAAAGTTGATGTAAGAATTATTGCCGCAACTAATAAAAATCTAAATGAAGAAATTGGCAAAGGTAATTTTAGGGAAGATTTATTTCATCGCCTAAATGTAATCCCAATTATTATTCCACCCCTTAGGGAAAGAGTTGATGACATACCGGTACTTATTAAACATTTTGTAAAAGATATATGCGAAAAATATAATCGAAGTGAAATTAAATTTAATGATGATGCCATTAAACATTTTCAATCATTGCCGTGGAGCGGAAACGTGAGGGAGCTTAGAAATGCCGTTGAAAGAATCATAATACTTACTGACAAAAAAGAAATTGGGAAAAAGGATATTGAATTTCTTTTCGTTACATCAAAAAATCATTTGGACGATATAATTAGCGGAAGTAATTCATTTCAAGAATTCAAAGAAAAGGCAGAAAAAGCTTTCATTCTAAAACAGCTCGAAGCTAACGATTGGAATATTAGCAAAACTGCTGAAGTACTTGAAATTCAAAGAAGTCATTTGTATAATAAGATGAAAAAATTTGGAATTGCTAAGGAAGAATGAATATGGGAAATACTATTTTTTCTAAAATCATAAATAGGGAAATTAAAGCTAATATTGTTTATGAAACCGATACCGTTTTGGCATTTAAGGATATTAACCCTCAAGCACCAGTACATATTTTAATCATACCTAAAGAAGAAATACCAAAAGTCGCTGATTTAAAAGGAAACATTCATGCAAAACTTCTTGGCGATTTGTTTGATGCGGCTAATAAACTTGCCAAAGAAATGAATATTGATGAAAGCGGTTTTAGACTTGTTTTTAACAATGGACCTCAAGCGGGACAAGAAGTCTATCACCTTCACATGCACTTGCTTGGAGGCAGACAAATGAATTGGCCTCCGGGTTAAGTTATTACTTTTTTCTTCTTTATTTCCCCGTTATAATTTAGGTTTTTTATTTTTCTGTTTATAGTCTGACAACAAGTTGTAACTTATATTTAATTTAAGAAAGTTAATTTGTACGGAATTATTTTATTTGCTTCAACAGTATTCATGGGTTTCTTTGCCATAATGAATCCTGTTGGAAATATGCCTATCTTTTTAGGCTTAGTTGAAGGAATGGGCAAAACTGAGAAAAGGAACATTGCTAAAAAGTCTATACTGCTTGCATTTTTAATAGTATCAGTTTTTTCAATATTTGGGGGAATTATTTTTCAAATATTTGGAATTACTTTGCCTGCTTTTCAGATAGGAGGTGGCTTATTAATTTTTATTGTTGGATATCAGCTTCTTCATGGCAAAGAATCGACTATGCACCACCCTACGCAATCAGAAAATAAAAATGATTATTCAGCAGAAGATATTGCAATCTCCCCTTTAGCAATCCCCATTTTGGCTGGCCCAGGTACAATTTCTACAGCTATGAATTTTGTTGGTGAAGGTTCTTCTTTTTTACATGTCGGCATAGTTATTATTGTTTTTGCATTGATTTGTTTAATTACTTATTACTGTTTTGTATTTGGAGAATCAATTTTATCGCACTTCAAGAAAGGAGTTGTAAAAGTAATAACAAGACTGATGGGCTTAATTATAACAATTATTTCAGTTCAAATGATAATTGAAGGCGTGTATAACGCTATTAGAATTTTCAATAAATAATTTTTGATCGGTTAAAATTTAGAATTAAATTTTAAAGAAATAATAAGTAATTTTGTGGTAGCATAAATTTCAAATATGGGCGCTTGGCTCAGCTGGTTAGAGCGTTTGCCTCACACGCAGAAGGTCAGTGGTTCGAATCCACTAGCGCCCACTTTTAGAATCCTCTTCATGTATCTTAAATATTTATTTCCGAAAAATTTCTTTTCAAAAAATAAAATTATAATTGTATACCTTAATTAGAGATTTGAAACTTATCTTTAATTTCCATCAAATATTGAAGTGCTTCTTCGTAATTGTTACCAATCTTTCCATCAAGAATTGCTTCTTCAATTGCAGATTTAATTTCACCTACTTTTTTGGAAGGCTTTAAGTTACAAATCCTCATTATTTCATCACCCCTAACCGGCGATTGAAAAGCACGCAGTTTATCTTTTTCTTCAACTTCCAAAACTCTCTTCATTACTCTTTCGTAATTATCTAAGTATTGGTTAACCTTTTCCGCATCTTTACTAGTAATATCTGCACGACACAATGTTATTAAATCATTTAGATCTTCACCAGCCAAAACAATAAATCTTCTTATTGCCGACTCTGTTACTTCTTCTTTTGCAAGAGCAATAGGACGCAGATGAAGCCTAATTAACTTTTGAATATATTCGAGTTTATGCATTGGAAGCTTCATCCTTTTGAAAATGGGCTTCATCATTCTTGCACCAATTTCTTCGTGACCGTGGAAAGTCCAGCCAATTCCTTCAAAAAATTTTTTTGTCTGTGGCTTTGCTATATCATGAACCAGTGCCGCAAATCTTAGCCACACATCTTCTGTAACTTGGGCAATATTATCTACTACCTGACAAGTATGCAAAAAAACATCCTTATGATGGAAATCTTTTCTTTGTTCAACACCTGCCATTATAAAAATTTCAGGAAAAATAATTTCCATAACACCCGAACTTTGTAATAATAATAACCCGACAGAAGGCTTAGGTGATGAAAGAATTTTAAAGAATTCTTCTGTTATTCTTTCTTGAGATATTATTGATAATCTTCCCCGAAGTAAATTTGCAGCTTTATTTATAGCATCATCAACTTGAAAAGAAAGTTGAGCGGCAAAACGGTAAGCACGTAAAATTCTTAATGGGTCATCATTGAAAGTAATTAAAGGGTCAACCGGAGTTTTAATAATTTTATTTTCAATATCTTTTAATCCGTTAAATGTATCAATCAGTCTGCCAAAATCACTGCGATTTACAGAAACTGCAAGCGTGTTAATTGTAAAGTCCCTTCTATTAATATCATCTTCGAATGTTCCGTTTTCAACAATTGGATTTCGGCTTGCTCTATCATAAGATTCTTTTCTTGCCCCGACAAATTCAAGATCGAAATTTTTATACCTGAAATGAGCTGTTCCAAAATTTTTATATAAGGAAATATTTTTAACATTAAGTCTATTTGCGAGACTCTTGGCAAATTCTAACCCGCTACCGATAATTAAAAAGTCAATTTCATTTCTGTTTCGGTTTAGAATAATATCCCTAACAAAACCACCTACTATGTATGCCTTCAGATTTAGTTCTTCGGAAGTTTTAATTATTGCATCTATAAAATCTAACTTGTTCAAAAAAATTTCAAAATCAATCATGTTACAAAAATTTATTCTTTTAAATTTCCTGTTTTTTAAAGCAATTTTTTTCTTAATAGCTCAAATAAGAAAAGTAATTTAATACAAAATACCGTGCTGAACAAAGTATAAGATTTTATTTCTTAGTTAAAAATTTTGTTTCATTCAGAATTTTGGAGTGATTAAGAAAAAACCATTCTGTTTTGTCATAATTAGCTTCTAACAAGGTATCAAAATTTTTGTCGCCCTTGTATCTAAGCGCCATCGCAGCAGCTTTTCGAGCATTTGTGTAATCAAGGTGAAAAAGCATAAAATCGGAAAGCTTATAAATAGCATAGCTGCTGGTATAATCAGTAGCCTCAATAGGTTTGTTAAAATGTTTCAAAAAAAAACTATAACTTTCGTTAAGATTTTGCGATAGGTTTATGATTGGAAGAAATGTGCTATAGGAATAAGATTGTAAGCTTAAATTATAGCTGTTGAGAATAAAATATTTATCAAAATCGCTCCCTTCCAGATAAGGCTTTAGCAGATTAGTATTTCTTAACAATTCAATTCTTAAACAGGCAAGATTAAATAATGTTTGCGAAGGATTTTGTAAAACAATTTCGGAATAAAGAGAATCGGCTTGATGTAATTGCCCGTTATCGACTAATAAATCTGCGAGTGTAAGTTCGATATTATAATAATAAGCTGTTCTCTTAAATGAATTAATTTTCTGCAATAGAAACGAAATAGCTTCCTCTTTATTACCTATCTTTGAAATACAATTTACGAATCCAATTACAGCTGAATAATTATCTGTCAGTCTAAGAATATTTTCAAAAATTTTTTTTGCCTCAAAATAATTTTGTTCATTATAAAAATTCCATGCTTCAACAAGTTTTTCGCTTATATAACGCGGACATACTTTATAAAATATTGACTTTCTTCCAAAATAATAATTAGCTTCGTCTCTCGTTCCAGTTGTATCATATTGATTAATAAATTTAAAATATTCCTTACTTTCGGTATTTAGGTCTATTCCATAAACTTTTTGAAATTTCTCCCCTCTAAATAATTTTCCGAATTTATTTATCCCATATTTCTTAATTAAATATTTTACAAATGAGCCGGCATAAATGTAGGAAGTTGTGGACGCTTGAGTATAAAAACTGAATCCGTTAAACATTAAATTTAAATCAATCCTATATCCGTTTCTGTAAGCCAATGAAGCAAGATAATCAACAGTATTGTCGTCGATAACTGGAGCTGCTGCTACAGCAATTCCTTCAACTAAAAAAGGGTGCCCCATAAGTGATAAGCTTATCAAGTTTTCTCCAAATCCATCTGAAAAACAATGGGCAATTTCATGTTTCAAAGATTTATCATAATCATTTGCAGTAACAAAAATTGAATTAAGCCAGGGCTTAGCCATATCGGCGTTGGCAGTACCGTATAAAATTTCTTTTTGTTTATCATTCAAGAAAATATATGAATTTAACTTACCACTTATTCCAAAACCAAAAAAATTTTTTAACTGTGAATAAAAAAATTCATGATAAAGAGCTACTGCCTCCATTTTTTCTTTACCAATCTGAGGCGAGAAGTGGATAATAAAATGTTTTGTGATTACTTCATGGGAAAGCTCATTATCCAATTTTGTAAAAGTTGTTGAATAACCTAGTAACGGTGAAATATAAATAAATAAGACAGCAAACATTAAACTAAACGAAAGCGCAAACCATTTTATAACTTTATTGGTTTTTATTAACGAATAAAACAATAAAAACCCACCAGCTCCAAAATAAAGCGAATTAAGAATTCTATAAATTAAAAACTTATTTGTAACCTTAAACGTCTCATCATAAATAGTTCCCTGAATTATTCCAAAAACCGGATTAAAAAAGAAAACCTGCGGATTAAAATAAAATTCTAAAGTAGGTGTTAATAGGATAAGTATAAATAAAAGGATAAAAACCAGTACAGAAAATTTTCTCGAGATCGATAGCGAAGTTAATCCTAAAAAAATACCTACAAGTAATGCAGGCATTGTAATTACAATATAAAATAAAGCACCGTCTTTAAGAGAACAAGCCATGGTTAAAATAGAATGTACAACAGAAATAATTGGTGGTATGATTAAAAAAAGACTAAAGGCATAAACCCAACTGAATAAAAATCTTCTGCTATTGTCTCCATTAATTTGATTTTTCGTTAAAGTCGAAATGGAAAACAAACCAGTTAGAAAAACAATGATAAAAGAATTTGCGACAGAATATTCGTAACCGAATACGTTAGTCAAAGGGAAAAATTGTAAAAGGAAATCGAGAAAAATAATTATTAATAAATAAACGATTAAAAAATTGTAACCAGACAATATTTTTTTTATCTTAACCAAAGTTAATATTCTTTCCCTTCAACTCTTTCAATATCAGCACCGATAGCACGAAGTTTTTCTTCAATTCTTTGGTAACCTCTGTCGAGATGATAAACTCTTAAAACTTCAGTGGTTCCTTCGGCGGCAAGCCCGGCGAGAACTAAACTTGCACTTGCGCGTAAATCGGTTGACATAACTTTTGCACCTTTTAATTTTTTAACCCCTTTAATAAAGGCAGTATTGTCGTTTACAATAATATTAGCACCAAGTCTAACTAATTCTGGAACGTGTTTAAATCGATCTAAATAAATGGTATCTGTAACTGTAGAGGCGCCATCTGCCAAAGCCATGTATGCAGTCCATTGAGCTTGCATATCCGTAGGAAAACCAGGATAAATAGCAGTAGTAATATCAGCAGGTTTAATAGAACAATTATCGCAATTTAATTTTATTAAATTTTTATCATAAAAAATTTTGCAGCCGCTATCTTCCAGTTTAGCCGTAATTGATTCAATAAATTTGGTATTTATATTCTTGATGACAATACTACCATGAGTAATAGCACCAGCAATTAAAATAGTACCTGCTTCAATTCTATCATGAATGGTTTGAATTTCGGTAGGCTTTAACTCATCTACTCCTTCAATTTCCAAAGTGGAAGTATTAATGCCATTAATTTTAGCCCCGGCTTTTACCAAAAATTCAGCAAGATTAGAAATCTCGGGTTCTAGTGCGGCATTATTTATAATTGTTGTTCCTTTGGCAAGAGTAGCAGCCATTAAAATATTACCTGTTGCACCCACAGAAGAAACATCAAAATTAATTTTTGCACCTTTCAATCTTTTTGCTTTTGCTATAATGTAACCTTCAACCAGATCAATTTCAGCACCCATTTTTTTCATTCCTTCGATATGAAGATTTATCGGACGAGGTCCCCAGGCGCATCCACCGGGCATAGATACTTTTGCCATACCAAACTTAGTTAATAATGGACCAAGCACATAAACAGATGCACGCATTTTTTTTACATGCTCATAAGGCGCCTCCTGACTTACTATATTACTTGTGTCAAGCTCCATCACATAATTTTCAAACTTTGATTTTACACCAAGATGATTCAATAACTTCATCATCGTATAAACGTCGTTTAATTCAGGAGTATTGTAAAGCTTAGATTTACCAGTAAACAAAAGTGTAGATGGCATTAATGCAAGGGAAGCATTTTTTGCCCCGCTAATTTCTACTTCGCCAATTAATTTCTTTCCGCCATGAATAACGAATTTATCCAAAATTTTCCTCTTATAAATATTCTGTAATAAATTAAGTAGTTAATGAAAATTAAACATTCAGAAATGCAAAATCAAAACAAACAGATGATGAATTAGAAAATTTTAAAAGAATTTAATGTGTAATGATTAGCCCGTCATATCCAGTAACTATAATTTTCTTACCTGATATTATTGCTGAACTTGTTAATGCGGTATAAAAACCTGTGGAATTAATATCCCATTCCTTTCCGCCGTTAGTGGAAATTACTACTTCCCCGTTGCTGCTTAAAATAATCCAATGGTTATTATCAATCATTTGAACAGAATACAGCCCTGATGATGTTTTGATATGTATCAATTCCCAATCGTCTCCACCGTTATTTGTTTTTAATATTTGTCCGTTTCCACCGACTATTATTCCGTAATTCTCATTTTCAAAACAAATATCCCTTAAGTATTGATCAGTTTGCTTTTTTAATAATTGCCATGTATTACCACTGTCAGAAGTTTTAAGAATAGTTCCGTTCCTACCAACTGCAAAACCGGTAGCATCATTGATAAACGTAATGCTATAAAGAAGTTCATTTGTTAGAATCGGAATTTTTTGCCATGTGTTTCCACCATTAAGAGTTTTTAAAATGGTACCATTTGCACCGACAATAAAACCTTCGATATTGCCAGGTAAAAAATAAATCTTAAACAAAGACTCTGAAACGCCGGATTGAATTTTTTTGAATGTTTTTCCACCGTCATTTGTTTCGAGAATAGTTCCTTTGCTGCCTATAATAAATCCTTTTTGGTATGAAAAAAATTTTATCCCTAAATAATCAATTCCACTTGAATCAAAAACTACCTGCCAATTTTCTCCTCCGTTTTCCGTTGTTAAAAAAGTAGAATTATTGCCGCATGCAAATCCATACGAATCATTTATAAAACAAATATCGTTTAAATCATTGTCCGTATTAGAATTTAACTTTTTCCATTTTTTATTTTGAAAATTCAAAAACTCAGTCATTGAAAATTTTTCATCAAACATTTTTACGTTATTTGGATGCTTCCAGAACTGGGCAACCGTGGAATAGACAAAATAAAATAGTACACCAAATAGGCATATAAATAAAAATGTCAAAAAATAAAATTTTAATTTAGCTAAAGTTTGTTTTGGATTTCTAAATTTAACTTTCTTTTCAACAGGAATGTTTTTCACTTTATTTGAGAGTTTGGCAATTAGCCTATCTACCTCAAAAAGGAACTCTTCGCAGTCTTTATATCTTTTTGCCGGATTTTTATTCAAAGCCTTAGCAATAATAGAATCAACTTCTGAAGGTATAAAAGGAATGTTACCGTATAATTTTACAGGGTCCTTTTTTAGATGAGCCTCAAGTATTTCATATTCTGTTTTATAATCGAAAGGAGTTTTACCACTAAGCATTTCGTAAAAAGTTATGCCTATAGAATAAATATCACTCTGATTCGTCAGTTCCAAGGCTTTTATTTGTTCAGGGCTCATGTAGAGAATTGTTCCAACTTTCGTTCCCGCTCGTGTAAGTTCTTTTTCCTCATTGACAGATTTCGAGATGCCGAAATCCATTATCTTAACCGTTCCATCTTGACTTATAATTATGTTCGATGGTTTAAGGTCCCGATGGATAAAACCTTTTGAGTGTGCGTATCCAGCTCCAATTAAAATTTGACGCAACACTTTTAATGCGTCTACAACTTCTAATCTACCTTTTGAAATAATTACATGCTCAAGAGTTTCTCCATCAACATATTCCATAACAATACCGAGAAGGTTATAATCTTCAATTAAGCCATAAACTGGAACAATATTTTGATGAAGAAGCTTAGCTTGGTTTTTAGCTTCTCTTTTGAATCTTTCTACAAATTTAGGATTTTGTAAAGCAGCGGGTGAAATTATTTTAATTGCAACATATCGCTCTAACTTTTCATCAAAAGCTTTATAGACAACTCCCATTCCTCCTTCGCCAAGTAAAGATACTAAGCGGTAATGTTCAATTAGCCTTCCTACCATTAATTTTTTCTTCTTTATATTTAGGCAGACACCTCAATTATAACATACGAAAAATTATCCGGAGCTCCTCTTTCTTCAATTACTTTATTAAATAATTCAGAGGAAAGTGATAAACTTTTTTCATTCAATAAATTTTGAATTTCATCGTTAGACATAACGCAAGTAACTCCGTCCGTACAAACAAAAAATTTCACATCATCATAAGGAAAGAAGCTTTGCTTACTTAAATCAATTTCAACATTACCATTATCTCCCAATGCCCGCATAATTACATTTCTGTTCGGATGATTCTCGGCTTCTTTTAGTGATAAATAACCTTCATCAACAAGTTTTTGAACTAAGGAATGATCCTTAGTAATCTGCTGAAGTCTACCGTTTTTTGAAAAATAAATCCTTGAGTCACCTACGTGTCCCCAATATGCCGTGCTATCTTTTAGGAATAAGACTTCAACAGTTGTAGCCATGCCGGAAAGCTTAGAATTAATCGAAGATTTCTCAGTTAGTAGTTTGTTTGCTTTCAGAATGGAGTACTTAATTTTTTCAAGATAATTCCACCCATCCAAACTTATAAAATTAGAATGAATAGTTTCTACCGACAAACTTGAAGCAACTTCCCCTGCATTATTTCCCCCCAATCCGTCGCAAACAATTATCAACAGCCCGTCAGGCAATTCAAAAACGCCAATTGAATCCTCATTCGTAGAGCGTTTGAAACCAATCTTTGATAAAGAAGTATATTTATAATTCATTAATACTTAAATTAAAATTAAAACTGTTTGCCTTAATGTTCTGTAAAATTCTTCTTTAATTTTTTAATTAGAAAAATCTAAAAGAATTAAACATAAATCAAAAAATTAATTTTCAGAATTTAATATTCCAGAAAATTATCCAAACAAATTTAAATTGTGTAAATTTAATAATATCACTTAATTCAAACATAAGGAATTTTTAATAAATTTTTTCTAAAAAAAATACATTTGTATTCCCCCTCAAAATAATAAAAAAACTTTTGAACAAATGTTAAGTGGGAAATCTATTGTTTATATTATTTATGTGAACAAAGGAAAGAAAAAAGTAAAAACGGGTAAAACCTAAATTGAGAGGTTCTTCTTAGGAATTTTCTTCCCCTCTGGCTTAACAGTCATTACCAGTACTCGAAGGGTGCGTGCAATCTTTTTGCAATATATGAGATTTTTTCTCCCCAAATGGCGCTCGCAATAACATAAAAATCGTTCAATTTTGGTTAAAGTTAAATTAAGGGCTAAGAAAAATTTTATTTATAATGCGAATCTGAAAAAAATTTTATTGACAGAAATAAAATAGATAAAGGCTTACTAAAGAAAAGTTAAAATGCAAGCTTTAATTTGACTATTACTATTACGAGCCGGAAATTATAACTAAAAACATCTTTGTTTGTTTTATTGCAAAAAGCGAATGCGGAATTTTTGCAGGTAACATTAATGTGTCTCCTTCTTTTAAATTATATTCCTCACCGGAAATAATAAACTTAATTTCGCCTTCAATAATATAAACTAATGCATCTGAAGAAGCAGCGTGCTCAATCAAACCCTGATCTTTATCAAACGCAAATAGAACAATATTCCCATTTGATTTATTCAAGATCATTTTAATGATTGTTGAATCGGGTTGATACTTGAGATCATCTTTTAAGTTTTTCACTAAAATATTTTCTGATGTTTCAATTTGTTGAATATTATCGTTCATTATTTTTCCTTTAAAAATGTAATTAAGATTTTATCTTATCGATCAATTAAATCGAGCTTTTCTTTTTTAGAAAGTAAGTCTTCTTTTGATTCAACATGTGCCGGATCCACAATTATACAATCAACGGGACAAACAGCCATACATTGCGGTTCATTATGGAAGCCTACACACTCCGTGCATTTATCCGGGACAATATAAAAATAATCATTAAAAAGAGGTTCGTTAGTCTTGCCGTCTAAAGTCCACGAAACACCGCCTTCGTAGATTGCAGTGTTAGGGCATTCTGGTTCACATGCGCCACAGTTGATGCATTCATCGGTTATTAATAGAGCCATAATTTTTATCCTTTTGTGTTATTAGCATTATTCATCATTAATTAAAAAGCATTTAAACTTTGATGATGCTAAACTAAAAGTATTCGTGCGGGTAGTGAATGACTTAAGTCAGAACTATGCTGATTTATTTATGTCGGTTAATAATTTCTGCAAGCGCTACTGCATTATTAAGTTTTGCCTCTTTTGATGAATAGAGAAAAGTTATAGTGCCTTTCCCTTTTTCCAGTTTGATTATTTGATTAAGAAGTTCTTCTTTCCCTTTAAGTTCTGCATTATATCTTTCTTTAAAAGCTGTCCATTTTGTAGGGTCGTGGGAATACCATTTGCGCAACTCATTACTTGGAGCTATTTCTTTAAGCCACAGATCAATTTTAGCTTTTTCTTTTTTCAAACCTCTTGCCCAAAGTCTGTCAATAAGAATTCTGTAACCATCCTCCTTTAACGGTTCATCATAAACGCGTTTTATTTTTATCATAATTATTTCCTAAAATTCTTCTTTAATGATTTGTTGACTCTGTATGTTAAAATTATATAATATCTTTTCCAAGGTATCCATCATAGGAGGTGGACCGCAAAGGTAGAATATTTTATTAAAGTCATTCACGGTTGATTTTAGAAAATCACCTGTAATAAAGCCGTAGTAGTACTTGGCAGATTTATGATGCGACAAAATATTTATAAAATTATTCCCCAATATTTTGTTAAACTCATCTTTAAGAATTATGTCCTCCTCTGTTTTATTTGCAAAAATTAGTTTATTATTTCCAATTTTATTTTTTGAATTGAGCTCTCGAAGAATTGCAATGAACGGAGTTACACCAGCACCTCCGGCAATAAACACGCCCTCACCTTTATAACTAATAGCGCCCCAAGGTTCTCCTATAATTAATTCCTCTCCAACATTGAGATTGCCAATCTCTTTTGTTACTCCATTATGGTCATTATAAATTTTGATTGTAAATTCAAGATAATCCCAGTCATTTAACGAAGTAAAAGTAAAAGAACGTTTTTGATTAATTAGATCGGGTTTATTGATAGCAACATCAGCAGCTTGCCCTGGGATGAAACCGTATCCGGCTGGTTTTTCAATCTTTAAGGATTTTACATCATGTGTAGCATTTTTAATATCAAGAATTTTTACTTTATAATCTTGCATTGAATGAACTCCTTTACTAAAGTTTTTAAAAAATAAGTCTCAGCGCTCGTTTTCTTTCTTGTATCTTGAAACATAACCTCCAACTTCAGATTTAAATCCGACTGCAAGTCTATTCCAGCCATTAATTGCAACTATAGCAAGAGTAAGTTCAACAAGTTCTTGAGGTGAGAATAAACGTTCCACTTCATCGTAAATTCTATCAGGTGCGCCGGCTTTTGAAATTTGTGTTAAAGATTCGCACCAGGCAAGCGCTGCTCTTTCGCGCGGAGAATAAAATGGCGCTTCTCTCCATGCTGCAAGCACATGAATTCTATGTTCACTTTCACCGATTGCGATTGCATCTTTTGTGTGCATATCAAGGCAGTGTGCGCAGCCGTTTATTTGTGATGCCCTAATTTTTACAAGTTTTAAAAGCTTATGCTCGATACTACTTTGGTCAACTACCTTTTGCAATCCAAGCATAGCTTTATAACCTTCAGGCAATGTTTTGTACCAATCTAAACGCATGTTATATTCCTTTCAAAAATTATTTAGTTTTCTTAAGAAAATTTCTTAATACGTACTGGAGTATTCCTCCGTTTTGATAATAATCTATCTCAATATGTGAATCTAGTCTTGCGATTACAGAAAACTCTTTAAGAATATTTCCATTCGTAGTAACAGTCACTTTTATTTTTTTATTCGGATGAAGGTTATCTAAACCTATTATGCTAAAAGATTCATCACCATTTAAGGATAAAGAGTTACAGTTTTGTCCGCTTTCAAATTGAAGAGGCAGGACGCCCATACCTACAAGATTACTTCTGTGAATTCTTTCAAAGCTTTCTGCAATGATTGCGCGAACGCCTAAAAGCGAGACACCTTTAGCAGCCCAATCGCGCGAGGAGCCGCTGCCGTAGTCTTTACTGGCAAGAATTATAAGAGGAATATTATTTTCTTTATACTTCATTGCCGCATCAAATATAGACATCACTTCGCCGGTAGGATGGAAAACAGTCCAGCTTCCTTCTTTATCAACCAATAGATTTTTTAACCGGACGTTTGCAAAAGTTCCTCTAACCATTACTTCATGGTTTCCTCTTCTTGAGCCGTAAGAATTAAAATTCATTTTCTCTATTCCGTTAGACTTTAAATATTGACCTGCTGAAGAATCTTCGGCAATTGCGCCGGCAGGGGATATATGATCGGTTGTAATTGAATCGCCGAGCTTTAATAATACTTTTGCAGTAAGAATATCAGAAATTTTAGCAGGAGTCGAAGAAATACTTTTAAAAAAAGGAGCTTCCTTTATATAAGATGATTTTGGATTCCAGCGGTAATCTTCGCTCTTTAAAGTCTTAAGCGTGTTCCATTGTTCATCACCGCTAAATATGCTATTATAATTTATTTTATAATCTTTCGAATCGAGAACCTTACTCATAACACCTTGAATTTCATTTGAAGCAGGCCAAATATCTTTTAAAAAGACAGGTTGAAAATTAGGATCAAAACCGAGCGGTTCATTGTAAAAATCAATGTCAATCCTTCCGGCAAGAGCATAAGCAACAACAAGCAAAGGCGACATAAGGAAATTCATTTTTACAAGAGGATGAATGCGGGCTTCAAAATTTCTGTTGCCGGATAGTACGGATGCAGTAACAAGATTATTTTCAATCACGGCTTTATGGATATGAACTGGAAGCTGCCCGCTGTTCCCGATGCATGTAGTGCAGCCATAGCCGGCAGTATGAAACCCGAGAGCTTCGAGGAAGGGAGTTAAGTTAGCTTTCTCAAAATATTCCGTTACAACTCGTGAGCCCGGAGCTAAGCTGGTTTTAACCCATGGCTTAGTCTTAAGACCTTTTTCAACGGCATTTTTTGCAACAAGACCTGCGCCGATCATTACACTTGGATTTGAAGTATTAGTGCAGCTTGTTATTGCGGCAATAACCACGGAACCGTCGCTTAGAAGAAATTCATTATCCGCAATTTTTATTTTTACACTCTTTAGTCCGTTTTTTATTATCTGCTTTGATTCTATTTCAACACCGGCGGTTTCAAGAATTTCTGCATCGTGAAGAGGAATTGATTCTTCGAGATGACCGCCTTCGTTTAGCCATCTGCCTTCGGCTCTTTCTTCGACTGATATATAATCTCTTTCATAATTACTTTTCAAAATATCGATGAACTTGCTTTTTGATTTATCCAAAGGAATTTTATCCTGAGGTCTTTTAGGTCCGGCTATTGAAGGTACAATAGTGCTTAAGTTTAAGTTCACGACATGAGAATAATTAATTAATTCTTCATTTTCCCGCCAAAGTAAATTAGTCTTTAAATATTTTTCAACTGTATCGATTTGCTTCTGCGGTCTACCGGTAATTTTTAAGTACTCCAGAGTCTTATCGTCTGGAGGAAAATAAGTTATAGTACATCCGAATTCGGGAGACATGTTTGAGATTGTAGCACGGTCGGGAACAGTAAGGTTATTTATTCCGTCACCGAACACCTCAACAAATTTACCAACCACACCTTGCTTTCGTAAAAGCTCCGCAACAGTTAAAACCAAATCAGTTGAAGTAGTGCCTTCCTTTAATATTCCGGTTAACTTCAATCCGATTACTTCAGGCAGCATAATATAAATCGGCTGTCCGAGCATAGCGGCTTCCGCTTCAATTCCGCCAACACCCCAGCCGAGCACGCCGATTCCGTTAACCATCGGCGTGTGCGAATCAGTTCCGACAAGCGTATCCGGGAAGGCAAGTCCTTTCCGTATATCCACTACTTTTGCAAGATATTCCAGATTAACCTGATGGCAAATTCCCATTCCCGGCGGGAGTACTTTAAAATCTTTGAACGATAAATTAGCCCATTTTAGAAATGAATACCTTTCTTCGTTGCGTTGATATTCCATTTCAACATTTTTTTGAAGAGCGTAATTTGCACCGTAATAATCAACCTGCACAGAATGGTCTATGATTAAATCAACAGGAATTTTAGGATTTATTTTGCCAGGGTCTTTTCCTTTACGCGAGACCTCTGAACGGATTGATGCAATATCAACCACTGCCGGTACGCCTGTAAAATCCTGCATTAAAACTCTTGAAGGAAGAAATGGAATTTCTTTTACGTCCGGCTTCGGTTTCCAATTTAGTATTGTTTTAATGTGCTCATCGTTAATGCTAAAGCCATTGTAATTGCGGATAATATTTTCAAGCAATATACGAATTGAAAAAGGCAGCTTATTTACTTTGTAATTATTTTTATTGAGCTCTTGCAGGCTAAAATATTTAAACTTTCCCGAAGAGGTAATAATAGATTTTACAGTCCGGGCGACTTCTCCGGCAATTTTGTTTTGAAGTTTTTGTTTCATAACATTCACCAAACTTAATCATATAGCAGTTTAGAACATGGATGAATATATACTAAACTTTTATACATTGTGATGATGACGCGTACTCAGTCATTTGCATTAGCCCAAAATATCCTATTACATAGAAAAAGTTTTTTCGATCAATATGTCCCATTCTTTCGGACCATCTTCCAAGGTTACCCAATGGAAGTTTCCTTTTTCCTTAGTTAGCATTTCATAGAATAATTTTTGCGGGTCTGAATTAGTGATCAATTGAATAGCTTCGCCGCTGTCAATCGCTTTATAATTTTCCGCGATGCTTTCATACTTTAAATTACAGTTTTTTGATCTGCAATCGATTATTGTATTATTATTGTTCTTCATAATTAGTTACCAACAAATAAATTGTATTCAAAATAGCAAATTAAATTTTATATTTTTTTAATGTTAATCTTCCATATTTCGGGACCAGATTCAATGTACGTCCATACAAATTGACCGGCAATCTTTTCCAGTAATTCAAGGTACAGTGTTTTAGGATCGTGATCGGTAACGAGCTGAAGGATGTTACCGCTTTTAAGTAAATCTAATTTTTTAAATACCGTAGGATGCTTTAAAGCCTGAGGAATAGTTTTACAATCGATTATTGAAATATTTGTATTTGACATGATAATATCCATATAATTTTATTTACGATTTTTGGTCTAATATATTTTAATCAGTAAGTAATCCAGTTTCTGCTTTCTTTTCTAAGCAAAAAAATATGTTTTTCTTTTATAGCGGTGTTAAATAGGTTAGCTAAAAATCCTATAAAGCTTAATTTCTTTGAAAAAGGCAAAGCTAACCAACCGGCAGCGAGATGTTTACCAAGGCTAATAAATTCACCCCAAACTTTAGGGTGATATGCAATCTTTTGATAGCCATAAATTTCATTAAAAATATTTTGAGCAACCAGGCGCCCTTGCTGCAAAGCGAATTGAGCCGCTGCAGGAACAGGTAAACCGGTAAAGGGATTAATTGCAAGAGCATTATCACCCAGTGCATAGGCAAATGAAAAGTCTTTTGCTTTAAGATGTTCATCTACAATAATCCTTCCGCCGGTACCGGTTTTAAATCCACTTTTTTTGATGACGTCAGTTATTCTTATACCGCCCGTCCAGACGAGTGTGTTTGCTTTTATGGATTTGTTAGTTGAGAGAAAAACTTCTTCCTTATCTACACTGATTATTTTAGAATTAGTCAAAATCTTTATATTCTTTCCCAATAATTTTTCCTCTATTCTTTTTCTAATATAATCAGATACGTTTGGCAAAATTTTTTCTGCGGCTTCAATTAAAAATATATTAAGATCATTTTCGTTCAGCTTATAGTTAATAATACATTTCTTAACATGGTCTGAAAGCTCAGCTGCAAATTCCACTCCGGATAATCCGCCTCCACCAACAACAAATGTAAGTTTTTGCTTTCTTCTATCTGTATTTTGTTCTGAAGATGCTTTAGCACAAAGTTGCGAAATGTGATTATAAATTTTTTCTGCATCTTCATAAGACTGCAGAGGTAAAGAGTAATCACTTAGCCCTTCAATATTGTAAAAATTGGATTTGCTTCCTAAAGCAATTACTATAAAATTGAAATTAATTATTTCATCCTCAGTACTTACTTCCCTATTATGTAAATCAATTTTAGTTACAGCACCGCAGTGAAACATAATATTCTTTTTAGAAATTATCCTCTCAATTGGAATTACTACTTCATTTTTATGAACAGCGGCTTCATGCAATTGAGTCTTTAAAGTATGATAAGGATTTTTATCTATTAAATGAATTTTAATGTGATAACTTTTCCGGAAAAGGCTGCTTAAACGAAGAGCAGCAGTAATACCACCATAACCGGCACCAAGCACTACAATATTTTTATAGAAATTATCCATTTCAATTAATCTTCTGTTCGATTTCACGCTTTTCTGATTCACAAATACAGAAATATTTTGGGATAAGCATATTGAACAAATCACGAAAATATTTTCGTGCGACAATGTGATCATTACCTTTATACATAACATCCATAAATTCGTCTAAAAACTTATTTACCTGCTCTTCATATATTATTTGTAAGGTATTATTTCTTTCCATGACGTCACCTATACTATTTATTTTCAGTTGATAATGTAAATGATTGAAAATGATATTACAATGACTTAAGTCAGAAAGATTATTTTGATGATAGTTGAAGTGAGTTCACTTCTTAATATTTAACAAAAGTATGTTATCTTGAGAGTTCCTTTAACCTTTTTAAATCTTCTATAAAAATAGTTTTGCCGTGGATGTTAATAATTTTATTGTCCTTAAGTTTTTTCAAGGCACGTGAAATTGTTTCGCTGATTGTACCGAGATACGAGGCTAAAGTGGCAATAGAAATATTAAGTTTAATATATGGTTCGGGAAGATTTAAAGTACCGGATTTTTCAAGCTCATTAAGCAAATAACCAGCTAAACGATTGATGACTTCTGAAAGCGACAATTCGGCTGCTTTAATGCTGAGAGACTTTAGACGGGCTGCAAACCCGGTCATTATCTTAAAACTTAGTTTAGGATTATTTTCTAATAAACTAAGGAATTCATTTTTAGGTACAAATAACAAAATGCTATCTTCCAAAGCTTGAACGTCGGCAGGGCAATCTCCACCGGTAAAAAGTGGAACATCACCAAAAATATTAGGCGGGGTAATAAAATGCAGAATGAATTCTTTACCTTCTTTGGAAATTTTGTATATCTTAACTGAACCCTTTAATACAATAAAAAGACCTTTGAACTCATCTCCTTCATGGAAAATGTAATCATTCTTTTTTACTTTCAGCAGATTGCTCAATGCAGTTATTTGCCTAAAATCTTCAACACTAAGTTCCGAAAAGAGAGGAACATCCTTTAAGGTTAATTTCGAAGATTTATCAATCATATCTTTTTATAATAAAATTAAATTTAATTTAAATAATTTTAGACAAACTTGATGTAATGCATAGTAAAAGAATATTACAGCAATTAAATAGAAGTGAAGATAAATAAATAAAATTTTAAAATTGAAAAGTAATAGTAATCACAATTCTGCATAACACAAATTCAATATAATTGTTTAGCTAAAAATTATTTAGAAGAAAAACAGAACCAAAATTATAATAGGTGGTAAATAAGTTGACATAATAAGATTAAATGAAATTTGAGAAAGGATTATGAGAAAAAAAGAAGGCAAGAAACATGAGGATCTAATAGGCTTACCAATCGCACCATCAATGGAGCCAACTTTGCAAACAATCCACCTACCGGAAGATAAAAATAATTATAATTATCGTTCAATAAAGATTTCACTTATCGCTATTCTTTTGGGAGTTGCGGGTGGATTCATTGCACAAGTTTTAACCAGGTTAATTGGCTTGATAACAAATCTTTGTTTTTATGGAGTATTTTCTTTCAACTTCAGTTCGCCGGCTCAAAATCATCTCGGATTATGGGTAATATTAATTCCCATTGCCGGTGCTATTGTTGTCGGATTCATGGCAAAGTATGGATCAGCCGGGATTAGAGGGCATGGAATACCTGAAGCAATGGAACAAGTTTTATTAAATGAGAGCAGGATACAGCCTCGACTAACATTCTTAAAGCCTATCTCTGCAGCAATTTCAATAGGCACAGGCGGACCCTTTGGAGCGGAAGGACCGATCATTGCTACCGGCGGAGCTTTGGGTTCTTTGATTGGACAACTACTAAAGACAAGTGCAGATGAGAGAAAAATTCTTTTAGCTGCTGGTGCGGCAGCCGGAATGGCTGCGACTTTCGGAAGCCCGGTTTCTGCGGTTTTATTAGCAGTAGAACTTTTACTATTTGAATTTAAACCGCAATCTTTAATACCCGTAACGCTGGCAAGCGCAGCAGCAACTGCAGTAAGAATATTTTTTGTAGGTACAGCACCAATATTTGCCTTAAAGTATGTAGCGCAGCCTGGTTCGTTAGCTTTAGTAATTTATTTATTGATGGGACTAATTATAGGTGTATGCTCGGTATTTGTAACGAAGGCTGTTTATTTAATTGAGGATATGTTTGACAAACTTCCTATTCACTGGATGTGGTGGCCTGCGATAGGCGCGGTAGCCGTCGGAGTAATCGGGTATTTTGTACCCCACACACTGGGAGTCGGATATGACAATATAGACAATATCTTAAATGGGTCAATACTGGGACAAACTTTAATTATTTTATTTGTTCTAAAATTTGTTTCATGGGCTATTTCACTTGGAAGCGGAACTTCGGGTGGAACACTTGCACCATTGTTTACAATTGGCGGAGGACTGGGGGCTACATTAGGTTCAATCATTTTAAGTTTATTTCCAAACTCGGGCGTAGATATTAGGATAGCAGCGCTTGTTGGAATGGCTGCAATGTTTGCCGGTTCGGCACGGGCACTTCTTACGTCTATGATTTTTGCATTTGAGACCACTATGCAACCTTTCGGCTTACTGCCTTTATTAGCTGGATGCAGCGCTGCTTTTCTTGTTTCCAGCCTTATGATGAGGAATACGATTATGACTGAAAAAATCGCTAGACGAGGTGTGAATGTTCCTAACGAATATACTGCAGATTTCCTATCGCAAATTTTAGTTAAGGACCATGCAAATAAAAATATCGTTTCTATTAAGGCTGAAGAGATAGTTTCCCAAATTCGTATTTGGTTTACTTCAGGTGAAGAAGGTACACTGCATCACGCCTATCCGGTAATCGATAAAAATGATAAACTGGTGGGAATAATTACAAGAAGGGAATTAGAAAATGCAAACAATGCAGGAAGCAAAAAAGTAAAAGAAATTATTAAAGCTCCGTTAATAGTAATTTTTGAAGATAACACTATACGACAAGCGGCAGATATGATGGCATACTACAAAGTAGCACGCCTTCCAGTTGTTGCACACGAAGATCAAAACAAATTAATAGGTTTAATTACTCATGAAGATATATTGAATGCAAGAAGAATACACAACGAGAAGAAAAATTTATATAAAAGATATATTAACTTAAGTAAGAATAAAAAGAAGATGGGAGAACAGTATAAAAATGAGAACGTTGAAACTTAGAAATTCAATATTAAAAATATTGAAGCTGACTTAAGTCATGGTTAAATATTATTTTTTACTTTAGATTGAAACGTATAAAGGAAACAGTATTTATGGGCAAATATTTCGAAGCTTATTCAGATAGGTTATTGTCAAAGGAGGCAGATCATGTCAAGAAATAAAATAGAAATGATATTAAATATTCATGAAGCGTGCACTGAACCGCTTTATAAAATACTAGATGGAATAACAGAGAAACAATTAAATTGGAAACCGGCTTCGGAGTCACGAACGGTAAACGAAATAATGGAACATTTAATCCGTGTAGATAATAAGTTCTTATCCAGGCTCGGTCAAGAAACTAAAACAGAAGCGCCGATAAATGGAAGTGCTCAGGAGACGCTAAACGCTTTAAAGAATGTTCATAAGCAGCTTCATGCTCTTGTTCAAGTATTATCAGATGATTCTTTGCTTTTCAAGAAAAGCCCCGCAAAAGATGCTAAGGACAATGATACAATAAATGAACTTGTATTGCATAGCTGTCAACATAATCTTTATCATCTTTCGCAGGTGATTTATCTTAGAAGAGCCTTAGACAGAAGTTGGCAATCGCCAATTATGGATTGGGATAAAGCAACAAGAATAATTGCAAATTATTTATCTCCTAAAACTGCATAAAATATATTTTAAAATATTGAGATGTAGAAGCATTTTTATTGTTAATTATAATCGATTACACTTTCCCCGGGCAACTAGCAAAAAAAATACAGAGAACTGACTTAAGTCAAAGGAATGTACTGCTCTTTTTAATAATTTTGAATCAAAAAAGGTAAATGAATGAACGGCTCAGCAGTTAAAGAATTTAATATTCAACTTGTTTATTGATTGCATGTATTAAAGATCTAAAAGTAAAAAATATGGAAAAGAGAATTAAATGTCAGAAACAATAAAAAAAAGCTTTCTGAAGGATGAAATAAATTATCAGGAAGGCTCCGTAGTAAGTAAACAAGTTATTAAAAAACCGAACGGTAACATTACTCTGTTTGCATTCGATAAAGATGAATCATTGACCGAACATACGTCACCCTTTGAGGCAATGGCATATATTGTTGACGGAGAAATGGAAATTATTATAGGCGGAAATCCATACAATATTAAAGCAGGTGAAGTAATTATTCTGCCGCCCAATATACCGCATGCAGTTAAAGCCGAACAAAAAGCAAAAATGCTTTTAACAATGATTAAGTAAGTGAAAATAAAATGGATGCAGAAAATAATAGAAATAAGTTAGATGAGGTTCCGCTAGTCTATTCATGTTCGGGCTGCAGCAATATAGCCCAGCTTGCTAATGATGTTGCGGTAAAAATGGATAGAGAAGGATTTGCTGAAATGTCATGTATTGCCGGTGTCGGCGGAAATGTAATACCGCTTGTACAGAAAGCAAAATCGAGAAGAAAGATTATTGCAATTGACGGCTGCGTTCTTAAATGCGCTAAAAGCTGCTTAAACAATGTTGGTGTTGAACCGAATATTCATTATGTGCTCACTGATTACGGTTTGAAAAAAGAATATCATAAAGATTATAAGGATGAAACTGTAAATGAGATTTTTGAATTGATTATTCAAGATAATTGTGAACTTGTTTTAAGTTCTGCTTTAACATAATAAAATTTTTTAACTGATAATCGGATATAAAAGACCGATTATAAATGCGAAATGAAGAATTCAACTAAGTAACCTAAAAAGAACAATAATGAAACCTAAAAGAAAAATTTTAAAATCTTCAATAATAACATCAATTTTGATAATTATTGTATTAACATTACAGATAACCGGATGTGAAGGATATTCAGATAAAGTAAGCGGTGTAGAGTATGCAAATCTAACCTATGCCCCCGAAGTTCCATCTCCAATAATGAGAAATCACCCAAGCAAAGTGATTGTAAATTTAGAAACTATTCAGGTAACTGGCAGATTAGCCGATGGTGTAAAATATAATTTCTGGACATTTGGAGGTAAAGTTCCCGGCGAATTTATTAGAGTTAAAGAAGGAGACGAAGTTGAATTTCATTTGGACAACAGCCCACTCTGCACTGTTCCACATAGCATTGATCTTCATGCGGTAAGTGGTCCGGGCGGCGGTGCTTCAGCTTCTCAAACTGTACCAGGTCATTCATCAACTTTTACTTTTAAGGCTGATCACCCGGGACTTTTTGTATATCACTGTGCAACACAGCCAGTTCCTCTTCATATTGCTAACGGAATGTACGGGTTAATATTTGTGGAACCGAAGGAGGGCTTGCCTCCGGTTGATCACGAATATTATGTTATGCAAAGTGAATTTTATACAACTGGAGATTACGGTGCGCCAGGTCTACAGACTTTTTCTTTAGATAAGGCTTTAGCTGAAAATCCCACTTACGTTGTTTTTAACGGCTCGGTTGGAGCTTTGACTGGTAATAATGCACTTCAAGCAAAAGTGGGCCAAACCGTAAGGCTTTTTGTCGGAAATATTGGTCCTGCACTAACTTCTTCATTTCATATAATAGGTGTAGTATTTGACAAGGTATATTTGTTCGGTGGTACAAATGTGACTCAAGAAAATGTTCAGACCGTTTCAATACCAGCTGGAGGAGCAGCTATTGTCGAATTTAAGGTAAAGGTGCCCGGGACTTTTACAATTGTCGACCATTCAATATTTAGAGCTTTCAATAAAGGTGCAATTGGTTTGCTTAATGTTACCGGCGACAATAATAAAGAAATATACTCTGGTAAACAGGCAGACCTTTTGTTTGATGGCTCTGAATTGGATAAGAAACTCGAAAATAATTTTGGCGAAGAAATTGATAAAGGCAGTATTAAAAATTTAACCCATTCCCAAGATAATATAAACAGCATTAACGATATTGTCGCCGCCGGTAAAAAAATATTTATGACTACATGTTTTGCATGTCATCAACCGGACGGAAAAGGTGTGCCTAATGTTTTTCCACCACTTGCACAATCTAATTTCTTAAATGCAGACAAACAAAGAGCAATTGGAATAGTTTTACACGGTAAGACGGGAAAAGTTACTGTTAATGGTAAACAATTTAACAATATAATGCCTGCACAAAACCTTAACGACGAACAAATTGCCGCCGTGCTAACTTACGTCTACCACTCGTTTGGCAATTCCGGGAAAACCGTTTCCAAAGATGAAGTAGCTAAAATTAGAAACGGAAAATAGCTTACTGAAGATGTTAACAAAAAAAATATATATTGTAGTACTGGCTCTTTTGCAAGGCTGGTCTTTATTTGGCAAAGTAGGAGGAAATGCATCGGCTAAAATGCTTTTTATAAAAGGCGGATATTACTGTCCCCTATTTAAATCCGATTTTGATTCCTCAAAACAATTCATTAATTCTTTCTTTATCGATGCTCATCCGGTAACAAACGAAGAATATTTAAAATTCGTAACAGCTAACCCGGAATGGCGAAAATCTAATGTGAAAAAAATTTTTGCTGACGCAAATTATTTAAGAAAATGGAAAAGTGATCTTGTAATAGGAAATAATGCCAAAAATAATGAGCCTGTAACCGATGTATCCTGGTTTGCTGCCAATGCCTATTGCAAATGGATACGTAAGCGCCTTCCCACCGTTGCCGAATGGGAGTATGCAGCAAGCAAAACAAACATAATTAGTCATGCAAAAAATCAATCCTATTTTTATGAATGGACATTTGACTTTAATGAATCAAACATACAAGCCTCAAGTATTTGCGGCGGAGCTGGAGCATCTGCAAACAATCCAAAAGATTATCTCGCTTTTTTAAGATTTAGTTTCCGCAATACTCTAAAAGCAAATTATTCATTGGACGATTTGGGCTTCAGATGTGCTGCGGAAATTGATAATAAATGATTATTCCTTTTGGGAAATATAAAAGTAAGGAAAAAGCAATGAAAAAATATATTCTAGTTTTACTGCCGTTATTACTCATTATTGTCACAGGTACTTTTGTATATGAAACAAACAAAGTAAAATCAAACAAAAAAGAAATAGCATCCCAAGACATACAAATAGATGAAAGAAATCCAATAAAGGATGATAAAAAATTTGGGGATTCTTGCTGTAAACAATTAACCTCCGGACATTATTCTGACGCTTCAATCTATCAGCTAAATAGTGTTTGGAAGGACCAATCCGGCAAAGAAGTTAAATTGAGCAGCTTTTTAGGTAAAAAAGTTGTCCTTGTTATGTTTTATACAAGCTGCACCACAGCATGCCCGATACTAGTAAATGATTTGCAAAGGCTTAACGCTGAAATACCCAGAGGTGAACTCAATAAATATCATTTTGTACTCGTATCAATAGACCCCAATAAGGATACACCTGAAAGACTAAAAAAATATGCCGAAGAGAGAAATCTAAACCTGGGAAACTGGACTCTAATTACCGGCAGCAAATATCAAATTGCTGAGCTCGCTCAAATATTAGGATTTAAATATAAAAAGAATCGGTCAGGTATGTTTACGCATTCAAATTTAATTACATTCATAAATGCAAAAGGTGAAATTCAGAATCAGAGTGAAGGTTTAAATCAAAATGTAAACATGCTTTACAGTATATTGAATAAATAAATTTCATTAATCAAAATATTTTAAAAACGTAAATACTGACTTATGTCAAAGGAATAGAATATTCATTTAAATAAATTTGACATCAAAAAGAAAGGAACTAAAATGAGCACAACAATAATTAAAGAACTTGATATTCGTCCGGTACCGCCAAGAGAAAAGCATCCCACAATATTTGCGACCTTTGATGCTTTAAGAGTCAACACCGGTTTCCAATTAATAAATGATCACGATCCCATGCCTTTATATTACCAGTTACAAGCTGAACGAAGCGGTAAATTTGATTGGGCCTACATAGAAAAAGGACCTGAGGTTTGGAAAGTGAATATTACTAAAACTGCCTAATGTCTCAAAGTCAAAGCTCAAGGTTTAGTCCAAGCTCAATGTTAAGATTAATTCCATAAGTTAGAAAAGATAAAAGAAATAAATTTTCCGGGTTGATATTCTTACAATTTGAACTTAAACGTCATGGTTAAAAATTTAAAGGAAGTAGAATGATCACAAGAAGCATGAAAATATCAAAAATGCTAAATGATTATCCTGAAACCTTAGAGGTGCTTTTAAAAACAAGTCCCCACTTTAACAAGCTTAAGAATAAGATACTAAGAAAAGCATTGTCTTCACGCGTTAATGTAGAACAAGCAGCAGCTATAGCTGGTGTTGACCTAAGCATTCTTCTTTTCAATTTAAATAAATCGATAAATCATATATCGAAATCGCAAATTAAACAGGATAATGAAAATATGAAGGAAATTAAAATCGAAGAAATGAGCAGGGATTTTTTTGCAAACATCAGCCAAGCGAAAATAATTGAATTAGATGTTAGACCGATTTTAGAAATGGGAAAAGATCCATTCCTGGATATAATGGCAAAAGTAAAAACAGTTGGAGATGACGAAGTTTTATTATTAATAAATTCATTCGAGCCTGTCCCGCTGTACTCGGTTTTAAGTAAGAAAGGTTTTGAGCATAAGACAATCAAAAAAGAGAGTGCGTTTTATATTTATTTCTTTAAGAAGCAAGTCAGCGCAAATACCGCAGCCAATTCATCAAATGAAATTTTACGAGAAAAAACTTCTCAGCACGATTATGAAAACATAATAGAAATAGATGTAAGGGAATTAGAACCGCCGGAACCGATGATAAAAATTTTGGAAATACTTGCAAGTGTAGATGAGAAAACTGTGTTGGTTGTTCATCATCATCGAGAGCCTTTAATGCTTTACCAAAAACTTGAAGAAAGAGGTTACATGGCAATCAGTAATAAAATAAATGAAAATTATTTTAAAGTTATTATAACGAAAAAGACAAATAAAGAATAATTATGCAACAGGAATCACTTGTATCAGCTTATGCGCCGCCATTTAAAATAGTATTGAAATATTTTTTCGCTGCAATACTTTCATTTATAATACTCAATTTCTTATTGATGTTAAACTACTCTGACATTCAAGGGTTCCATTTTCAGCCCATGATTCTTGCATTGACACATATTGCAACATTAGGCTGGATTACAATGATGATTTTCGGTGCAATGTTTCAACTTGTTCCGGTGGTTCTTGAGGTTAAATTATTTAGTGAAAAACTTGCCGAAATTCAATTCTGGATTTTCCTCATTGGCATAATAGGGCTGGTTACCGGTTTCTGGAATTTTGATACAGGCATCCATTTAACTGCTTCGGCAATTGTTCTTAACATTGCAGTACTAATTTTTTCATTTAACATTCTTGCTACGATGGCAAAAGTAAAAAAATGGAATATTATGGGCATGTACCTTGCTGCTGCAATTTTTTATCTTATTACTACTGCTTTTGCAGGTTTACTTCTTAGCATTAATTTAGGCTTCCCTTTTATTAAGATAAGCCACCTTCAATATTTGAACCTTCACGCACATGTAGCTTTTGTAGGTTGGGTTTCAATGGTAATAATGGGTGTGTCGTTCAAACTAATACCTATGTTTACGTTAGCGCACGATTATTCTGTTAAATCAGGTACAATAGCATTCTGGCTGATTAACCTCGGGCTGCTTGGTATTTCATCTGTGATGCATTTTGAAAATTTGACTCTCTATTTCTACATAAGCGCAGCTTTAATTGCTACCGGAATTTTTTTCTTCCTTTTTCAAATGTACGTTATTTTCAAAAAAAGGATGCGAAAAAAAGCCGACGTATCAATCAAGTTTTCGAAACTTGCATATACATTGTTAGCAATATCTGCAATGTTCGGATTACTAATTACATTCACCAATATTGCAAATGAAATGAATGTAACGCTTATTTATGGCTACTTAATTATCTTTGGATATATCTCAATGCTCATTGTAGGACAAATGTATAAAATTATGCCGTTCCTTGTTTGGTATCATAAATACAGCAGCAAAGTCGGAATGGAGCCTGTTCCAATGCTTAAAGATATGTTCAAGGAAAAATTTGCTGAGGCCGGTTACTACTTTATGATAACTGCCCTGGCAGGAGTAATTTTTTCATTTGCATTTCAAATTCAAATGGGATTATTAATCTCATTCGGCACTATGTTGTTAGCTTCAATTATTTTTCTATATAATTTTTTATATATATTATTAAAGGCATGATAAAATGGCAACCAAAGATGAAATATTAGAAGTCCTTAAAGGTGTTATTGACCCTGAAATAGGACTTAATATTGTTGACCTCGGATTAGTTTATGCAGTTGAAATTACCGGAAATGAAATTTCAGTAACAATGACATTAACAACGCCGGGATGCCCTATGCATAACAGCATTACAACCTGGGTCGAAAAAGTAATTACACAATTAGATAAAGAAGCTTCTGTGAAAGTAAATCTTGTTTGGGAACCAAGATGGACGCCTGACCTAATGACTTTTGATGCTAAAAGAGAATTGGGATATTAAATAGGAACTTAAAATGTTTACAACGGTTAGATACTTTATAAAAACAAGCATAATCTTTTTAGCTCTGGGAATACTCACCGGACTCTACATGTCGCTTAATAAGCATTTGTTATACAACGGTGCTTTACCGGAATTAATTTCCGCTCACACACATATAATCCTTGTTGGTTCTGTGATGATGATGATTATGGGAGTGGCTCTGTGGTTTTTCCCTCGTGCAGAAAAGAACGATAAAAAATATAATCCCGAACTTATTGTTTTTACTTATTGGACCTTAACAATTTCAACAGCTTTACGGTTTGTATTTCAAATTATAAATGCTTTTTCTTTTTTAAAATTTGTTGATATAGGAATCTCTATTTTTTCAATATTTCAAGTTATAGCAATACTGATTTTCTTTTATGCAATGTGGGGAAGGATTAGAGCGGTTGGAAGTCAATATCGAGAGGCTAAAGGAGAAAAATTTTAATGTCTATAAACACTACTGTAAAAAATTAAATACAATAATACCTAAATATAATTTGAAAGCTTAAAAAAATAAAAAATAAAATGTCCTGTCTTAAAATCTAATTTTTATTTTTCTTTAACCTTTAGGTTTTCTGTACCTTTTAAAATTCCAATTGTTCTATTAATGTATACATCTTTAACAAAAATATAGTCTGAATTAAAAGTCGAAATTACAAAAACAAGCTAAGCAACTCGAACTTAAACTTCTGCCGATGATTCCTTTGTGGTTATTGGCAGCAACTTGTTTTGTGTAATTACTTATCATTTTTATTTTTCATATATGTGTGTATAAATTTCCCGAACTTTTTATCCTTCTGTCTCTTTTCAAAATATGACATTTCGTTATACAGAGATTCCTTATACATTTTTATGTAATTCTGATAACGTTCATTTGAAATTCTTCCTTCCTCTATCCCTTTCAATACCGCACAACCTTGCTCAATAGTATGAGTGCAATCAGTATAACGACATTGATTTGACAATTCTGCGATTTCATCGAAGGTATTGTCTAAACCAGATTCAGTCGAAATAATTCCAAATTCACGCATCCCAGGATTATCTACTACAACTGCCCCATTTTCTAAAACTATAAGTTCACGACGTGTGGTGGTATGTTTTCCTCTTCCGTCTTTCTCTCTGATTGGTTGAGTTTTGTATAGGTCTTGATGTATAAGATTATTTAATAATGTAGTTTTGCCTACACCCGATGAGCCAAGTAAACAAAATGTCTCAAAAGGAGTAAAGTGTGTTTTAAGATTTTCTATATCAGTCAAACTGTTGTTGCTAAACGTTGTAATTTTAATATCCGGTGCAATTTTATAAATATCATTTACCTTGTTTTCAATTTCATCAACGCTTATAAGATCGCTTTTACTTAAAAATATAACCGGTGTAATATTACTCTCATTTATCATTACAAAATAACGTTCCATCCTTCTCAAATTAAAATTGGAATCAAGTGATTGCATTATTATTGCTGTGTCTATGTTTGCTGCAATTAGCTGATATTCGATTTTTTTACCGGAGGTTTTCCTTTTTAATAATGATTTCCGCGGAAATATTTCATGAATGATTGCTAACGAATCATCGTCAAATAATTGAGCATAAACCCAATCACCAACTGTTGGCAAATCCAATGAAGATTCTGAATTGAATAAATATTTCCCGGTTAATTCTGCGTAAATATCATTTCTACCGTTAGAGACAACAAAACTGTTTTTATTTACAGCTATTACTCTGACAACTTTAAAGTCATCTAATTTTGATGGTTGGATTCTATCTTGAAACCACTTATCAAATCCAAGTTTTTCTATTTCATTCATATTGCTTTTAGCTCCTAACCTTGCCAATAAGCGGCGCTACAGTTTACCCGCCGTAACCTCAAAACGAAGTCGAGTACAAGGACGCTATTTTAAAAAATAACTGTCAATTATTATTAAAAACTTTATTTAACAGAACTACTATACTAATTAACACTAAATTTTTGTCTTCATTTTTCTATTTATTATCCCTTCTTTCATTAAAATTAATTTTACATTATTTCCCTTTTTTAAGCTGCTGTTTCATTTTATTAAAATTTCTAAGCATTAATCTCCTTTCAAAATACTAACTGAAAGAACCTTAATTTTATAAACAGTATTTAAATTCTTAGTCAACTAATTATTAATAGCAAACTATAATTAGCATGCCGTATCTCCATATAGCATTCATGCAATAAAAATGTTAGCGCATATTAAATTCTTCGTTCTTGTTTCACTTTGAATGTTTTTCGCTTCATATCATTCCCTGCATCTTAGAATGTTATCAAGCTGACTCTAAAGGTCTTTGTCCAAGAAATTCCTGAATTATTCTGAAATCGTATCCACTGTATAGTAAATGCGTGGCAAAACTATGCCGAAACATGTGCGGACAGCCGGGCTTGTCTATACTGCTGTTTTGCATTCTTTCCATTTCTTTAGGACTTTGAAATGCACTTCTACTGTATTTGCTCCAGAATCTTGAGGCGTGGACAGTGCTTCATTGAAAAATGCCAAATTCAGATGTTTTAGCCAAGCAGACAAATATATTATTCATTCCTTTGTACTGCTGTTGCACAATTTTTTTGTTAACTAAAATTCCAGACTTATTTCAGATTCCAATAAATAACATAACGCTGCTCATCAATCTGATAAAAAGGAATCATAATCACTTCTTTCGATGCTGCATCAACAGTTTTAAAAGTAAGCGGTTCACCTTTTACTGGAATCAGCCAATCATCTAATTTCTTGCCTTTAACATTTAAGGCGGTTATAATATCCTTGGGAATTGGAACATCTTTATAATCAAGCTGATCTTTTGCAAATGGCATCGGCGGCTTCATGCCTTCCGTTCCCATATCGCCTGCAAGTACAATCGGACCATAAAGTACGGCTGCCAAATCGGGGTCGTCGTTTGTTGCTACAAGATGCAACGACATCGGGTAAGTAATATCTATCTTATCACCAGCTTTCCATGTCCTATTCAATATTATATAACTGTTTGGCTTCTGACTGACTTCAATTTTTTTACCATTTATGGTAATAGTGGCACCCAAAGTTGCCCATGAAGGATATCTAATATATAAAGGTACATTACCGTCTTTTACTTCATCAATTATTAGATGCGTAGTAGCTTCTTCGGGAAATTTTGTTTCCTGTGTCAGCTTAAATCTCTTTTCTTTCCAATTCAGCACTGATGGAATAAATAAATTTACATAAACACCCTTCTTATCATGATAGTAAATTGCCTCACCGTACTTTGCATGATTCTCAAACCCGGTACCAACACAGCACCAGAACGAACTGTCTTCAGTACTATAAGTTTTAAAGGCGCCAGGTTCATAAGGCAGGAAATATGTTACCATGCCGGTGTGTGGCTCTTGCGAACCCAATATATGATTGTACAAAGCACGCTCATAATAATCGGCATACTTTACCTCTGCTGTCCATGTAAAAAGGTGGCGTGTAAGTTTCAGCATATTATAGGTATTGCATGATTCTGTAGTTGCACGCGATAAGTGCTTCGATATCTGATCCGGCTTAAAAAAGTGTTCATAATCGCTGTTCCCGCCGGTTACATAGGTATGATGATCGATCACTGTCTGCCAGAAAAATTCCGCAATCGTTTCTGCATTTTTATCACCAGTAAGTTCATAGCCTCTTGCTTCTCCAATTATTTTAGGGATTTGCGTATTTGCATGCAGCCCGGCTAATTCATCTTCTCCTTGAACTAAAGGATCAAACACCTTATGATCATAAAAAAATTCCCCTAACTTTTTAAACTTTTCATTGCCGGTAATTCCGTACAAATTATAAGCGGCTTCAATCATACCACCGAATTCATTTTTCATCATAACTGCCAATTGTTCCGATGAAAGACTTTTGAGTTTGTTATAAGCCCAATCACCCATTTTAGCAACAACATCCAACGCTTGTTTATTACCGGCATACTGGTACATGTCAATCAGCCCTGCCATTATTTTATGTATGGTGTACCAAGGTGCCCAAACCGGCTTACCTTCAATAACACGATTGATTAAATTTTGAGGGAAAGCACTTAGATACCCGCCTTGGTTCAGCACTTTCTGAATCTTAGCAAGCTGAGTTACTATAGAATCTCCTTTTTCCTTATAAGCAATATTACCAGTAGAAGCATACATCATAGATAAAGCAGACATTACATGCCCGGTCGTATGCCCTCTTAATTCAACGTCTAAGCCTTCCCAACCTCCGAGAGGTTTCGCATGTGTCTCCATTCCTGCATTAACATACCAGCTGTGTAGCAAACGATTGATATCAATGCTCAACAGCCACTTGCCATCGCGCTCCATATTATCTTTAAAGCGGCTGTCAAGCAGCCTTACATCGCTTAGATCAAAGCTGTAGGCTTTAACTTGTATTTTGGGTTTTATTGTTTGATCAGCAGAAAACTGACCGATATACTGGGGAAATACTGCTGCTGGATTAATGCAGAATAAAACTATTATGAAAAAAAGATTTTTAATTTTCATGATATTCCTTTTTATTTTAACTAAGATTTAAATAATAACAACTAAATAGAAAAATCCTCGCCGTCCAGTTTTACAAATGTATATTTTATTTCTCTTAAAATAAAATTTAAGTTTTGATGGTTGTAAAAATTGGATTTGTAATGCCTCAAGGGAAAAAGTTACATTTAATAAAAAATCATAGTTGGAAAAAGTTTTAATAATTTAAGCGGCTCGATTAGTTTTTCCCAATAATCCTTCCTGATTTTCTCAGCTTGCTCTAATTTCGATTCTCGCTCTATCAACCTTTCCTGTTTTCTTCCCAAAAGATAATCTTCCAGCGTAAGGTAATGTAAAAAAGAATGAAGGCGTTTTGTGTTGTAGAATTTAACGTAATCCTCGAAAATCTTTGAAGTAATCAATACTGACCGGGAACTTTATTCTTAAACATTCTTCAATAGTTCTGTGGCAGCTTTCAATTTTACCATCGGCTTGAGGATAATTGACCGGAGTCTTTGTACTTAAGTTTTTCTTCCAATTTTGTAATTTTTCCGTCCCATGCTGTTTTACCGTTTTTCTTAATTGAAAAAGTATTAAGTGCTCTCTTAAAGAGGTCTTTCTTCCAAAGATAAAATAAATTTAGATTGATATTATGCTGCTCGCAAATCTTTACCGCTTTAACTGCTTCTCTAAATGTTCTCTTAACAGCTTCACTTTGAATTCTGCCGTGAAATGTCTTTTACGTTTTTCATATTTACTCCTAAAGTTTTTTATACTTAATTTATTCCTTCAAAAGTGACTTTCCAACTTAAGCATTATAAAAGCCCGAAGGATTAACTTGGAAACATGACAAGCTTTACAATCAATACAAAAGAAGTGCGATTGGTAATGATAAATTATTCAATCAACTCGAGGAAGCAAGTGTTGATAAAGACCTGAATGAATTAGCCAACAAAATTAAAATGAAATTAAAACAGGATAATTTATTTCTGAATGATGAAATGAAATTGGATGATTTATGTCTAAAGGTAATATCAACCGCAATATCATTACAGGAAGAATCTTTTTTTTATGAAAAAGATAGAGATGAAATTTATGATATAGCCATCAATAATGTGTTGTCTCAGGAAAAAGGAATAGGTAAATATATTTTCAATTATGATATAGAGACAGCAAAGAAAATCCTTAATGAACAGCCTTCAAATACTGAAAAACTTCATATTATTAACCGCCAAATGACTACGACTAAAAGAATGATTGATGAATTAAATAATACATTGGTAGCAAAGACGGAAGGTAATGGAGCTTGGTCGATTTATACACATGATAAAGAACTTGCTGCATTGGTTGAAGATGCTGCTGAAACCAAAAGGTTAAAGTTTAATCAAAAAATTACAGAAGAATATATTGCTCCCCCTCTTTCAAGAAACAACTTAAATTATTTATTTTTTGCCCAGCTATCTTTTAACGTTACAGTTCTATTAAATACCAGTTTTTCTCGGGTAGAATATTTAGTATCCACACAAAAATAACCTAATCTTTCAAATTGAAAGTTATAACCAGGCTCTGAATTTTTTAGGGATGGCTCAATAATAGCATCAGAAATAATCTCTAAAGAATTAGGATTTAAGAAATCAATAAAGTTTTTTTCTTTATCAGCATCAGGCGCTTCCACAGAGAATAATCTATCATATAGACGAACTTCTGCTTTAATTCCGTGATTTGCCGAAACCCAATGAATAGTTCCTTTAACTTTTTTATTGCTTTTTCCAGTACCGCTTTTTGTATCTGGGTCATAACTACATTTAAGTTCAATTACTTCTCCCATTTCATTTTTTATTACTTCTTCGCATTTAATTATATAAGCATATCTTAATCTGACTTCACCGCCGGGAATTAACCTGTGATAACCTTTTGGAGGATGTTCCATAAAATCTGATTTTTCTATAAATATTTCTTTAGAGAATGGAATTTTTCTCGTTCCCATAGAAGCATCTTCTGGATTATTAACTGCATCAAGCAGTTCGGTACTGTAAGGATAATTTATAATTGTTATTTTAAGAGGATGCAGCACAGCCATTGCTCTTTGCGCCTTTTTATTCAAGTCTTCACGAATTGCAAATTCCAGCATAGCAAAATCAGTTATGGCATCTCTTTTGGCAACGCCAATCATTTCTGCAAAATTTCTTAATGATTCAGGAGTATAACCCCGCCGTCTTAATCCCGAAATAGTTGGCAAACGTGGATCGTCCCAACCATCTACATACTTCTCATTTACAAGTTGAAGAAGCTTTCTTTTACTCATTACTGTAAAGTTTAAATTTAAGCGCGCAAATTCAATTTGACGGGGATGATGTACCCTGAGACAATCTAAAAACCAATCATATAAAGGACGATGATTTTCAAACTCAAGTGTGCATATTGAATGTGTAATCCCTTCAATAGAATCTTCTAATCCGTGTGCCCAATCGTATGTCGGATAAATGCACCACTTGTTTCCTTGTCTGTGGTGTTCGGAATGAACTATCCTGTACATAATGGGATCTCGCAAGTTTAAATTAGGTGAAGCCATATCAATTTTAGCTCTTAAGGTCTTTTCACCGTTTTTAAATTCTCCTTTGCGCATTCTTTCAAAAAGATCAAGATTCTCTTCAATCGATCTATTTCTTGCTGGGCTTTCTCTTCCGGGCTCGGTTAATGTTCCTCGATATTCTCTAATTTCCTCTGCACTTAAATCATCTACATAAGCTTTACCTTTTTTAATTAGCTCTACAGCCCACTGATACATTTGTTCAAAATAGTCTGACGCATAAAAAATTCTATCTTCAAAATCACCTCCAAGCCATTTTACATCTTCAATTATCGATTTAACATATTCGGTCTCTTCTTTTTCAGGGTTTGTATCATCAAAGCGAAGATTAAATTTACCATTATAATCTCTTGCAATACCGTAATTAAGGCAGATAGACTTTGCATGTCCTATATGAAGATAACCATTCGGTTCCGGAGGAAACCTGGTATGTACTTTCCCACCATACTTGTTAGTTTTTAAATCATCGTCTATTATTTCATAAATAAAGTTTTTGGCTTTAAATGGTTGAGTTTTATCTATGTTACTAATATGTTCCATATAATTATAAATTTTGTAATTGAGTTATAATTTATATATACAAACTTAAGTAAATTAAAAGTATGGCTCAAATTGAATGGGAAATAGCTGCATAGGCAAGAAATGGGAAAAAGAGCCGTACAATAAAACGGCTCCCTAAAGAAAAGAAAATTTTAATTCAATTAAATACCAAAACCTAAACCGGCACTTAGAGTATTATATTTAGAAATGTTATAATCAACATTGATATTAATCGGACCTAATCCAAATGAAGAACCAATAACTAATCTGGTGCTATTTTCTCCATTTAAATCAAATTGAACTTTAACAGGTTCAGAACCAATTGGAGTATCAATAATTTGATTATACTTTATTGTAATCGTCGAGCTTTCAAAGCCAATACCAACATAAGGAGTTACACTTAGAGCTCCAGTTCCGAATGTTTTGCTCGCATTAATATTAAAGATGGTTGCCTTGCTGTCAAATGTATCTCCCACCTTCATCCTTTGATAAAAGAATCCGACAGAAAAATCTAAAGGTACTGGATTTGGAAACCAAACTGCTGGATTGTGCTGAATACCAATCCCAAAATAACTAAATTTACCTAAATCAGAGTTAAGCTGAATACTCGGCAATACACGTATTGAAACTGAAGAACCATAAACCGTTCCAAAAGTAAACTGAGGGGCAGCTAATGGCATCGCAGGTAAATCTCCTAAAAATCCTATTACAGGAGTACCAACATTTTGGGCTGGAACAGTGTAATTTCCCGCGCTAGTATTAAATGTTTTGCCCGGGAAAAAAACATGAACAGAATCACTTTTATTCCCTACTATAGTTGGTCCGCTTATTTTAACAGTAAAATCCTGTGTAATGATCTGACTTACAATTTGATTTCTTGCATTTTGATTAGTAATACCACTTGTTAAAATATTAGCTTCATTAGTATTGAACCTAAAAGAAGCTTGTGTATTGAAGGTTTTGTTTGGATTAGTGAAAAAAGTACCCATAGCTATGATTCTAAAATCAAAATCAAAGCCAAGTATTTTTGCAGGAGTAACTTTAGTAACCCAACCAGTGTTTAAATCCCCTCCGAAGCCGGAAACAATTGGAGCTACATAAGCGCTCGCCGCATCAGAGGAAAGATTTGATAAAGTCTGCTGCAAATCTTGTGCACTTAAAAATGAAGTGAAAAAAAGTATGACACAAACCGGTAACACAGAAAAGAATTTTTGCATAAGATTCCCTCATAAGTTTGTTATTGTTTTGTATAATGACTAAAGTGCTATCAAAAAATAATTCTAAATTTCCATATTTCAAACAAAAAAGTGCGAACAAAAAAATATTTATAATATTTTTTATTTGCCATTACTAAGCTTTTATATGTTAACCAATTTTACTTTTGCAATATTATTTGCTTCAGTTTTTTTATTTTTGTTTGCTTTAATTATGAAAGGACTTAATACATTGATTTTACAGATGGAAAATGTTTCTCTGATGCGAGATGGTTCTTATATTTTACAAAATATTAATTGGACTGTTCAACATGGAGAACATTGGGCAATAATTGGGCTTAATGGTTCAGGTAAAACAACTTTATTAAAAATAATTTCTGGTTACATGTTGCCTTCAAAAGGAAGCGTAACTGTACTTGGTAAACGCTTTGGGAATTATGATTTGCGTGAACTTAGAAAATCTATTGGCTGGGTTAGTATTTCGCTTCATGAATCTCTATACGGGAATGAAAGCGCAGAAGAAATTGTCCTTAGCGGTAAGTTTGCAAGTATTGGATTATATGAAACGCCAACCAAACATGATATTTATCGTGCTAATGAAATATTAGAACTTTTCGGCTGTTCCTCTTTACAAAAAAGAAATTATAGTACTTTATCTCAAGGTGAAAAACAAAAAATAATTCTTGCAAGAGCGTTAATGGGTTCCCCTAAAATATTGATTTTGGATGAACCATGTACTGGTCTTGATTTATTTGCACGAGAAAGTTTTTTATCTTTAATTCAAATAATCAGTAATTCAGCCAACTCTCCTACAATATTATATGTTTCTCACCACATAGAAGAAATTTTACCTTTATTCAAGAAAACATTATTGCTGAAGGATGGAACTATCCACTCAGCCGGAATTACCAAAGAAATACTGACAAATCAAAACTTATCAAACTTTTTTAGGAGAAGCGTTGAATTTTCTTGGACCAATGAACGCCCATCGGTTCACATTAATATTTAGATTCTCAATTATGTCTAAATTATCCATATCCATTTCTAAATGAAGACATAATCCTCTATAATACCTATTCCCTTTTTAATTGCAAGCACACTAAAAGTGAATGGGATTTTTTTTACAATTTTTAAGATTGCTTCGACTTAAACCCAAATTTTGCCAGTGAGTTAATTTATTACAATACAGATTAAATTTATTATTCATTATGCCGTAACTTGACATAGGCAAATAAAAATTGTTCAATTTAATTCTCACTTAAATAAATATTGGGCAAATTCATTTAAGTAAATACGCCAATTATGCCAAGTATGAGCACCAGATGTTTCTTTAAAGACAACATCAAATTTGTGTTTCTTCAATTCATTTACTGTTGCAATAGAAGTTGGCAATAGAAAATCGTCCTTACCAGTAGCAAACCAAACGAGTTTTAAGCCTTTCTTTAAATTTTCATCATCAAGGAATTTTTCATTTTTCTTTTCCCAAGCTTGACGAAAATCATTCCCTACCGAAAGACCTCCGTTTAGACCAAAAACGCCAGAACTAAAAACACCTATATAAGCATAATCTGTCAAATGAGGAATTGCAATATCTAATGTTTGGGCTCCTCCCATAGATAACCCTGCAATTGCTCTGTCTTTTCTATCGTTTAATGTCCGATAATTTTTCTCAATGAATGGTTTTATATCGGTATTAAAATCTTCCACAAATTCATCCGTAATGTTTTTTGAAGTATCATGAGGCATACCATTATAAAAAGGGCCTGTGTGCCCTGCAGGCATAACCACAATCATCGGAACCGCTTTTCTCTCAGCAATAAGATTATCAAGAATAAAACCTGCACGTCCTACTGTTGACCATGCATCATCAGTGTCATAAGCGCCATGTAATAAATAGAAGACAGGATACTTATTATCATTTTTTTCATAACCAGGAGGAGTATAAATGTGCATTCTTCTGAATCGTCTTAACGATGCTGAGTAATATGTTACAACGGCAATAGCTCCATGAGGAACATCTTGGGTATCCATAAAAGAGTCACCGGGTAGGTAAAACAAACTCCAAACATTCATATTTGACTCACTAACACTAGTGCCGCAAGGATCAACAACTGGTACCCCGTCAACATTAAAATTGAACCGGTAAGCTCCATGCTCTAATTTATTGATTGTTACTTCCCAAACTCCTTTTTCATTTTTTGTCATCTTTCCAAATTTTGATAGATCCGGTATATCTGAGCCGCCAAGATAAACATTCTTAGCTTCTGGCGCGTAAATTCTGAATGTAACACTTCTATCTGGATTAATCTCAACTGAATGAAGAGTATCATTTGGATTTATTCCAACATTCTGACCCAATAATATTGTCGATGAGAATAAAATGATAGTAAATAAATTGAAAATTTCATTTTTCATTTTCTAACCTCGTATTATTACATGTCAAAAAATAAGTCTTATTTTATTTATAAAGAAATATCGGTACTTAATAAAATAATAAATCTCATCTGTTCAAAAATTATTTTTTCATGTACCCGGTTGAATATAAATAACATTTTCAAAAAATTTTCTTTCATCACCACGTGGATCATCAACCACTTTGGGAGTTAAATCGAAAATCATTGTAGGACGTTTAACTAAATTAAATTTAGGCCAATTAGGAATAAACTTATTATTAGGATTTCCTGTTTGGGCAAAAGCAATAAATGTGCTGCTAATTATATCTGCCATCCTTTGTGCATCTGCACCAGTACCGGTCATTGAAGCGCCGAACTTAACGTTATCAAATGCAAGAGGGACATCAAGTGTGTGAGGGGATTTAAGTCTGCCTTTTTGAACCGGAGTTTTCCAATCAAGTTCATATACATAAGTAGCTGCACCATTTTGTAAAGCCCGTTTCTCCGATTCAATTACCATTCCTTTCCATGAACGGGCAGCAGTTGTTGCGGCAAAAAAAACATCGCTAGGAGAATAACTCGGATATAATTTTCTATATTTGGTTATAATACTATCCGGACTAATAGTTCCTATAAATGGCTTTATGTATTGAAAAATTTTTCTCGGCAGTTCGTTCCATGTTAAGTTAAAAAGAGAAGTATCTCTTAAGCCAATTAAATAAGTGGTTTCGTCGTGGGTATTTCCCATAATCATCGGAATTTCTTTTGATAAAGGAGAAGCAGCGGGCGAAAAGGGATCGTGAGGTAATATTACACCATCTGTAACTGGTGCAAATTGATTTCCGATGAAAGCTTTTATTAATTTTTTCATTGGAATTTTGTTGATTTCATCAAAATTATTAGCATTAATATTCAATTTCTCAAGAATTTTTAAGGCAGTTTTATTTGCGTGCTCTTTTGTTCTTCCAGTAAGCTGCTGCCCACTCATCGTAATAACTTTTTGGAAAAGACCTTTAGCCGATGGCATTGCCATGAGTGTTGCACATTTAGCTCCACCCCCAGACTGTCCGAAAATAGTGATGTTATCCGGGTTGCCTCCAAATTGTGCAATATTATTTTTAATCCATTTCAAGGAAAGAACAATATCAAGCATTCCTACATCTCCAGAAGATTCATATTTCTTTCCGGCTATTTTACCAAGATATAAAAAGCCAAATCCGTTTAAGCGATGATTAACAGTTACAACTACAACATCGCCTCGCTTGCAAAGATTTACTCCGTTATAAAGATCTATGTTGCTCGTCCAGCCATCATATCCGCCCCCGTGAAACCAAACCATCACTGCTCTCTTTTTTCCATCGTGCAATGCTGGAGTCCAGATATTTAAGTTCAAACAGTTTTCGCTTATTTTAGGATTTTTAGGTATAGGGTAGAAATCAGAACTTCTAAAATTAGGCTGCGGAGCAATGGGACCAAATTCCACAGCATCTTTTATACCTATCCAGGGTTCTGGTGGTATAGGGGGAAGAAACCTACGGTTACGTGTATCGGCACCATAAGGAATTCCCTTAAACACGCATATCCCATTATCGAAATATCCTTTTACTTTTCCATAAGTAGTTTTTGCCACGGGACCATTACCACTTATTTGATTCGGGAAACCAAAACAAAATTCAGTACTGGTTAGAAATAAAATTAGCAACAAGTTTTTATTAAAAAATTTTTTCAAAAAGATATTCAAAATATTCTTTCCTCCTTCGTATAAATTTTGCTAATATAAATTTAAAAAACTTCATCGTTTGAAATTACTTCTTCAAAAATAAAATTGAAAACCAGCAATTTTAATTACAGCCTAATTTTTTTTGCCAACATAAACCTTATTCAACCCTTATTATTTTTTCCCCATTTTCTTATTATTGATCTTCTTGTGTTTTATTTGACAACCCGATTTTATTTCTTATCTTAAATTACCTTATATTGTTACTGTTATTTTATTCCTGATTCATATGAAAAAATATAAATTCAAAACTTCAATTAACAGCAAAAATGATTTGGAAATATTTAATGAAAGGTTTAAAGAAACCAAAGGAATAATCGACTGGAATTTAATAGATAAAAAAGGGAATAAAATACTTATTGTTACTACAAAAGAATTGGGAAAAGAAGAAATTTCAAAAAAAATTTTTGAAGCTGGCTTTACAAATGAACCTATTATGTCTTTGGGCGAAAAAATATTCTACCGTTTAACTCACAAGGATTGTTGCAATAGACTTAATCGCTGAAACTCAAACAACTTAAGACAGGCAAAAGAAATATTGGTAATTTTCTTTTGCCTATCTTAAAAATCAGAATGAAGAAAGAATGTATTTATAATCTGGGTCTTTAATTTTTTTAAGATAATTTTCAGCTTTTGATGTCTCTCCTCTTAAAATGAAAAGATGATAAAGATCAGCTTTACTTTTTTCATCACAGGTATTGCAAACATATTTTTCTCTATTCCGAATAATGTTACTTGGAATAAAAGAATTTAGAAGCTCAATTTCCATTCCTGTAACATTATGATCAAAAATAGTTTCCATCATTTACTCCTTTCATAATAAATATTAGATTGTAAAGACAACCCACTGCTTAGTCACTAATTGAATTTTAACTATAGCATTTTTGTGTAGTAAATTATGGAGAATAAAAAAGTTTTAGCAAATCATAATTACGTATGTAATTTCGTTATACAAATCTTAAAATTCTATGCAAAATTCCAGTAACAAAATTGAAATGTGATTTAAAAAGCAGAGCAAAATAAATGGAGATTTACCCTGAAATTAATGTGAAACAAAACTCCGTTCCCTTTCCTTCTTCACTACTTACCTGAATAGTACCGCCGTTTTTTTCGACAAATTCTTTGACAATAATTAAGCCGAGCCCTGTACCCTTTTCTTTGTTAGTCCCCAAAGTTGATTTTTTTGCATTCAACAAAAATAAATTTTTAATAGTTTCTTCATTCATTCCAACACCGTTATCAATTACAAAAGTTTTTACAAAATTACCTTCCTTTTGGGATTTAATTGTAATCGTTCCTCCTTCGAAGGAAAACTTAGAGGCATTAGAAATTAAATTCTGAATAATAGAACGAAGCATATCTTGGTCAGCTAAGACGAAATAATTATTTTCTATTTCATTTTTTATCTCAATTTTTTTCTTAATTGAATTTCCTTTTAATGTGTCAATTACATCTTTTGTTATTTCATTAAGATTAATTTTAACAGGTTTATAATCCAAAAGACCAATTTGAAACTTTGAATAATTCAGCATGTTATCGACAAGGTTATAAATATTTCGAACTGAACTATAAAGTAAATCTATAAAATAGTCAGATTCTTCTTTAGATAAGCCTGAATCTTGATTCTTTAGAATTTCTGTAAAACCCAAAATAGAATTGAACGGACTTCTTAAGTCGTGAGAAATAATAGAAAAAAATTTATCTTTTTGATCGTTAATTTCCTTTAGTTGAACAACATACTTATTTAGTTGTTCTTCGCTTAAAGCACGTTCAATAGCTCTTGAAATAGTAAATGATACAAGTTCTAAAAACTCTTTCTCTTCATTGCCGATAATATTCTCATCAAAATATTCTTTAATAACAATTACTCCAGCAATGTCGTCTTTAATAAAAAGCGGAATTCCTAACCATGCTTTAATTTCCATCAAAAGAGGATTTAGTTCGGAAGTAAAATTATGGTTACCCATCTTTTTTTTATTAAGAAGAAGAGATTTTTTCGTTTTAATTACATATTCTGTTAGACCTTCGCTTAAAACTCTATCTGCAGGCTTAGTACCAAATTCATCAATGTAAAATGGGAAAGATAAAATTCCAGTTGACTTATCGTACAAAGCAATATATAAATTTTTAATTGGTAAAACGTCAGAAATTATTTTAAAAATAAAATTATAAAGTTCATTCAATGATTTAGTAGAATTGGAAGCTTGAAGTAACTGATGAATTGTTTCTTGGATTTTTTCTTTTTTCCTTAGCGCTGTATAATCTTTTATCTCTATTTGCAGACAAAGTTTATTTTTAAAAGAAACAGGGAATAAGAGAATATCAACATATAGAATTGCACCGTTCAAACCAATCAAAGTCCCATCATGAAAAATTTCTTTTGATCTTTGTGTCATTACTTTTTCAATAAATTTCCTGAAGCTTGGCATATCTTCTTTGCTAACTAAGCTGAAAAAATCCTTCCCTAAAAAATTTTCTTTTTCTCCGTTAAACAATTTAATTGCTGATTCATTAATAAAAATTATTTTATCGTTATCAATAATGACAATGGGAGAAAAGGAGTTTTTAATTTGAATTAAATATTCAAGCTCAGATTTTTTTAGCATTAGTTCATGAGCTCTTATTCTTATTGCCGAAGAAACGGCAGTAATTACTTCGTGTTCATTTAAAGGAAGATGAATAAAAAGATTTTTATCACCTAAAAAATTAAATGTCTTGTCGGACAAAATAATTAAAGAAGAAGGTTTATTTTTAAGAATCGAAAGGTTCTTTTCGCAAAGGATAATAACATCAGGTTTAATTCTTTCATAATCAATTTCAGCCTTAACTTTAGTTGTTTCAAAAACGCTACAATTATTTTTCCCAATAATGGTTTTCAATTGTAACGAATCTTTTTTATCGTCAACCAAAATCAATATTTTAGGAATATATTTCACTACTATATCTTCGGGATTTATGTTTTTGATTTCTATAGAAATTCGTCACGAAGCATTTATTTCTTAAATTAACAAATGCACTCAAAATAAAAAAAATAACTTATCTTTATTTTCGTTTTATATTTTTGAATAAAAATAATCCTTATTTTTATTAAACCGTAAGTATTTGTTTTTTGTATATTTTTTTAAGCCCATAATAAATAACCAAGAATTGAGTATTAGTAAACTTAAAAAATTAAATTATTCCAAACTAAAATAAAATCTATCATTGATTGATCATAAAGCCATCGCACAAATCTTTGCTGAATCAACAAAATTTATTCATAAATAATAAAAAATTACGAATTTTTCTTGTAAATTTGTTTTTTAAAATACAATCTTAATGTCTTGGCTTGACAAAGTTAAAAAACTATACTATTTTTATATAGACTAAATCTTAATAATTTTGTTTTTGAAGTAAAAAATGAAAACTGCAGCAGATTTACAATTTGGAGAGCGGGTAACAATAAACTCTATAGACGGTTCGCATCCTTCTTCAAGAAGAATTTTGGAAGTTGGATTTACTCCTGGTCAGGAGATTGAACTAATAAACATATCGACTTTTAACGACCCGATGGCGTTTTCTGTAAGAGGAACGATTATAGCAATAAGAAAACAAGAAGCCTCATGTATTAAAGTAATATGAGCACAAACACTATTGGAACTTTACCTCTTGTTATTCTTGTTGGACCACCTAATTCGGGGAAAACTACTTTATTCAATTTTTTAAGCGGAAAAAATTATAAAACTGTCAACTATCCTGGTGCGACTGTTGAGTACTCAATTAGCAGACTTCAAAAAAAATTTAATCTAAAGGCTAATATCTTAGATTCCCCAGGTATAGTAAGTTTATATCCAAATTCTCCCGATGAAAAAGTATCAATAGAGGCACTTTATTCCCACCCGAGTTTTGGAATTCCAGACTTAGTTTTAGTAACTGCCGATGCAAGCCAACTCTCGCGTCATTTACTTCTTGTAAAACAATTAATCGAAGCTAAATTTAATGTAATAGTAGTTTTAACAATGTCTGATATCCTTTATAAAAAAGGATACGACATTTCCATTGCTAAACTCTCTAAAGAATTAAGTTGTAAAGTAGTAAAAGTCGACGGAAGAAATGGTAATGGAACTGATGAATTGATAAAAGAAGTTAGAGAAGAGCTTAAAAATATTGAAAACGGAATAAAACAAAAACCAGTAAGGTTAGATAACTCAGTTTCGTTTGATAAGTTAATAAAAGATTATCGTTTAATTGAAGAAATCGAGCAAAGAGTAATCTTTGAAAATAACGGAAAAACTTTTCCTGATATTAAAAATGCTAATCAGCAATTAGCCGAACTTAGTAATTATTTAAAAAGTTCACCTAAAAATAAAATCGATCAAACAACACTTAAGATTGACAAATTACTTCTACACAAAGTTTGGGGATTAGTATTTTTCCTCCTAATTATGGCTGTTACTTTTACTTCTATTTTTTGGCTTGCCCAACCATTGATGGAACTTGTTGATTCAGCATTTGGATATTTATCTACCGAAGCAGTTCAAATATTAGGCAATAACTGGCTAAGCAATTTTATTGCAAACGGTGTAATTACTGGTACTGGTGCCGTTCTTGTATTTGTTCCTCAAATTATGATATTGTTTTTAATTTTAGGATTTCTTGAAGATACCGGCTACCTTGCAAGAGGTGCAATGTTGATTGACAAACCTTTATCAAAAATTGGGTTAAATGGCAGATCTTTTGTCCCCATGCTTTCAGGATTTGCATGTGCAATTCCAGCCATTATGGCAACAAGAACAATCCCAAATAAGCGTGAACGTTTTTTAACCATTTTTATAATTCCACTTTTAAGTTGTAGTGCAAGGTTACCAGTGTATGCTTTATTGCTTGCATTTTTATTTCCAGAAAATAAATCTTGGATAGCAGGTTTAGTTCTTGCTTCAATATACATTTTTAGTATTATAGCTTCTACTGTTACTGCCGGAATTATAAATAAATTTAGTAGCAAAATAATAAAAGAGGAAGATAATTCTTCTTTTATTTTGGAATTGCCGACATATAAAATTCCCAAATTAAAAGTTATTCTTAATAATACTTATCATAGCTCAATGGCTTATGTAAAGAAAGCTGGAACGATAATATTATTCCTTTCAATAATAATTTGGTTTCTTACTTATTTCCCGGATTCAAATCCCAAAATTAATGCCAATAATTTAACTCAAGAACAAATTGAGCAACTTACAAGCGCCGAAAGAATATCAAATTCTTATGCATCCGATCTTGGTAAATTTATTCAACCAATAATGAAGCCATTGGGATTAGATTGGCGTGTCGGCGTATCACTTATACCAACATTTGCAGCAAGAGAAGTTTTTGTTAGTTCGCTAGCATTGATTTTTAAAGTTACTGGAGACAAAGGTGCTCTTCAATCTTCTATCTTAAAGGAAATGCGTAGAGCGACTATTTCAGATACCGGTAAAAAATTATTTACAACTTCAACCATTGTGGGTTTAATAATATATTTTATTTTTGCTCTTCAATGTATTTCCACAATGGCAATAGCAAGAAAAGAAACTGGAAGTTGGAGGATTCCAATTGTTCAGCTGATATTATTTACTTTAATGGGATATATTTTTGCCTTGTTAGCAGTTAATAGTTTAAAATTGTTTGGAGTAGGATAAAAATTATCGGGAAATTAATTTTATTTAATGGTTTTTAGTATATTAAATATATTTTTTTGGATGAAAATTGAAAAATAAACAAGCCGAGGAAATATTTAGAAGCTTCTTAAAGGACGGCAAAAACCGAATTACTCCTGAAAGATTTGAAGTAATGGAAGCCGCTCTTGAATACAAAGGACATTTCGGAGCAGATGATCTCTTTGCTCTAATGAAAACTCATAAGTCGCGTATATCTCGTGCTACGGTTTATAATACCCTCGAGCTTTTGGTAAGATGTAATCTGTTGATTAAAAGAAATTTTGGAGATAATATTTCTCGCTACGAAAATAACTTTAAAAAGCAACGGCATGACCATATCATTTGCGTTAACTGCGGTAAAATTGTGGAGTTTGTTAATCCAAAAATAAAATCACTTCCGGAAGAAATTTGTAAAGAATTTGGATTTGAATTGGAAAATTATTCTTTTACTATTTTTGCTCGTTGTTTAAATAGCAAAGATTGTAAAAATTCAGAAACTGTTTAACCAAATTGGTTGATTAAACTTTAGTATGCAGTATTTTAATTTTATTTTTTTACATAAATCACTACTGAAATGAAACATTCTAAATATCCATTAGTTTGGAAGAAAGATGACTTTTCGATTAAAATTTTCTGTTCAATTCCTAATATTGCTACTGGTATTTTGATTACTGCCGGAAATAATTTGTTTGTTGTAGACCCGGGAGATGGAATTTTAAGGGACTTAAACAACGAGATTGATACAAAAAGAATTATCAGCATCTCGGATATATTTGTTACCCATGGACATCATGATCATGTGGGTGGAGTTTGGACTTTGCTAACTTATATGAGAGTTATGAACAAAGAGACTCCTATTACAATCCACTATCCACATCTTTGTGTTGAAATAGAAAGTATTTATCATGCGTTCAAAAAAGTCTATACAAAATCTTTACCTTATAAAATAAAACTTAATGAAATAAAAGAAGTTAAAAATTATAGAACAAAAGGCGTTGTCGTAAAGCCCTTTCCAGTAGTCCATAGAGAATACATTGGAAATACAGATGCAACACGTTTGGTTCCAGCTTTAGGATTTAAGTTTATATTTAAGGGGAAAAAAATTTGTTACGGAGGCGATACTGCCTATTGTGAAGAGCTTATTAAGAACGCAAAAAATTCAGATCTGGCAATTCTTGAAGCAGGACATTTTGATGACACCCCTGACGGCATACACATGTCAATCAACGAAGCAAAAAAAATTGGTAAATCTGCAAAAGAATATTTTCTTGTTCATATGCCTGAATGATTTTCTCTTATATGCTTTGAAAAAAACGATAGAAATTAAAATATTGATAAAATGCTTTGGTACCAAAAAGAAATTACAATAACTGCTAAACGACGTGGATTCCATTTAATTACAGATGAGATTCTTTATAATATACCAGAAATAAAAAAGATAAACAAAGGTATGGCTAATTTTTTTATTAAACATACCTCTGCTTCTCTTGCGATTAATGAAAACGCCGATCCAACAGTTAGGCTTGATATGGAATCTCACTTTAATAAAATAGTTCCAGAAAATGCTTCTTATTACCAACACGACACGGAAGGCTCTGACGATATGCCAGCCCATCTAAAATCTGTAATTTTAGGATGCAGTTTAAACATTCCAATAACAAACGGTAATTTGAATTTAGGAATATGGCAGGGAATTTATTTGTGCGAACATAGAAACCACGGTGGTAATAGAAAAATCGTTATTACTGTTTGGGGAGAATAATTTGTCTTTTGACAAAAAGAGTTGTTTTTTTCTAATTTTTGTTTCCATCAGATTTTTCAGGTTTTCTAAACACAACAATAGCGGGTTTACTTTCGTTTCCAAATTTATCAACAGCAGTAACAACATATACAATCTGAGAAGCACTAACATCGGCAGTGGTATCGACAAAATTATTTTCGTCAGCATTAACTATCTCTTGAATATGAGAACCATCGTCAATATCAATTGATTTGACCGATGAGAACCGGTAAATAACTATTTGATCAGGATTGAAAATTTCATTTGAATTATTTTGTTGCAACCAGCTTAATTTTATTCCCTTTTCCACTGCAGAGGCACTTAAATTCAGTGGCGATCGAGGGGCTAACGAATCCTTCCATTTCATTAAAGGCAATAATGAAGGATGCTTAAAATAAATTTTTAGTGAGTCGGCTAATCCAGAATAATTTTGAGTAATAGATTTTGCACTGAAGAATACAGTACCATCAACATGAATAATTTGCCGGTTCAATTTTAATTGCTTCTCTATTTCATCCGGATTACCTTTATAATTTGGAGAAGCTAATTTTGATGAATATGCTCCAATGTACAATTGAACACCATCAGCAATAGAAGCCCACCATAATAAAAGTTTGGAATAATCAGCAGCTTTGTTTCCAATTGCCCAGTAAATTTGTGGAATGATATAATCAATGCTCTTGTTTTTTATCCACGTAATAGGATCACAATAAAGTATCTTAAAAGATTCAAATCCCTTTGTGTCTGCAAATTTATTTTCGACAATACCAAAAGGACTTATTCCGAACTTTACATTAGGATTAATTTCCTCAATTGTATTATGGACCTGCGCTACAAGTAAATTTATGTTATTCCTCCTCCACTCATCTATGTTTTTAAAGTCGCCTTTATAATTTAGAAAAGTTTTTCGATCCTCATTCAAAATCTTAGGTTCATACGGATAAAAATAATCATCGAAATGTATACCGTCAACTTTATATCTCCTCAAAATATCAGCAACTATTTCCGAGACATAATTTCGCACTGCCGGCAAACCTGGGTTCAGCATTTTATAATTCTTAAATTTTAAAATCCACTCGGGATGTTTAACCATAACATTGTTTGAAGCAATTTTATAATTATCAAACTGCTTTTCAACACGGAGCGGGTTAAGCCATGCATGCAGTTCCATTCCCATTTTATGGGCTTCATCTATTGCAACTTGAAGTGGATCGAAAAAAGGATTAGGCGCTTTCCCTTGCTCGCCTGTAAGCCAATAAGACCATGGTTCATATTTCGATTTATACAAAGCATCGCACTCAGTTCTCACCTGAAAGAAAACTGAATTTATTCCAGCCTCTTTTAATTTTACCAAAATATGTTTTAGCTCTGCAATCTGTTTTTGAGATGAATCATGATTTGAAGATGGCCAGTCTATATCTGAAATTGTAGCAATCCAGACCCCTCTTAGCTCTCGCTTAGGATAAACATATTGTGCACAGACAAATTGAAAAGACAGTAAAACTATTATTAAGCATAAAATAAATTTCATTTAATTCAGCAATTAAGAAATGTTAAATAATTCTTTTATTTTTGTACCTTAAATTGGAGAAAAAATTATAAAGAAAAAACTTATTCGTACAATTCAAAATATTAAAATAGAAAAATAAATTAACTGAAAACTTTATGAAAAATTATAAAAAAAATATTTTATTTGTTTGCATGGGTAATATTTGCCGCTCTCCTGCTGCTGAAGAAATTATGCGACACTTGGTTAATCAAGATGGGTTGAAAGATAAATTTTTTATAGATTCAGCGGGAACGGTTGCATATCACGAAGGCGAAAAGCCCGATCAAAGAATGATTAAGCATGCAAAAAAACGCGGATATTTTTTAACAAGCAAGGCGCGAAAGTTTAATCCTGCTGAAGACTTTGAGAAGTTTGATTACATTGTTACTATGGATAACGAAAATTATTTTGATATAAAAGCTCTCGATAAGAATAAAAAATATACCAACAAAATTTTTAAGATGGTAGATTTCAATAAAAGTATAAAAGTGGCAGAAGTACCAGATCCATATTATAGCGGCTCTGATGGTTTTGAAAATGTTCTTGATATTTTGGAAGATGCTTGTTCAGGGCTCTTTGAGAAAATAAAAAATGAACTTAAGTGAAGAGATAAAAAAAAGAATTGAAGAGTTTTCAAAATGCAAAATCTCTTCTTTGATTCCTGTTGCAGGCGGATGTATTAACAATGCATATAGAATTATTCTAAACAATAAAAGAAATTTGTTCCTAAAATTTAATTTTAATTCTTCCAACGATATGTTTATTAAAGAAGCGCACGGATTAACAGAGCTCCGAAAAGCTTCGGCAATTCGTATACCGGAAGTATTTCTTTTTGATGCTTCTTTTATTGTGATTGAATTTATTGAACCAGGTAAAAAGTCCAAAAAATTTGATGAAGATTTTGGACGAAGATTGGCACAGCTTCATAAATTTACACAAAATGAATTCGGTTTTTACGAAAACAATTATATTGGTTCCAATCCACAAATTAATATTGCAGAAGGTTTAGAAAAAACAGAATGGGCTAAATTCTATTTTAACAAAAGAATTTTATTTCAATATAAGCTTGCTGAAAAAAATGGTTATGCTTCTTTTGAGCTAAGAAAAGGAATCTCTGCTTTGGAAAATAAAATCGAAGAAATCTTGAATAGAAGTTTTGAGCACCCCTCATTATTGCACGGAGACTTGTGGGGTGGAAATTATTTAATAGATGAAGCAGGAGAACCTTGTTTAATTGACCCTGCGGTTTATTATGGCCATCGCGAAGCTGATCTGGCAATGACTAAATTATTCGGCGGATTTAATGACAAGTTTTATAATGCCTACAACGAATTTTACCCTTTAACCGAAGGTTACTCTTACAGAGAAAACATTTATAAACTTTACCACATTCTAAACCATCTTAATCTTTTTGGCAGCACTTATTATTCACATGCTATGTCGTTAATAAAAAGTTATTTGTAATAATTCGCCAACACTTTAATTTCGGATTAATTAATTCAACTTACATCAATTTTAATTAACCACATATAAGACACAATTTATTTTTTAATATCAACAACGTCAACATCAAAAATTAAAGTTGCGTTTGGTGGTATTTTCCCTATTCCTTTTGCACCGTAGGCTAAAGAAGGAGGAATAAATAATTTAGCTTTTGCACCCTTATTTAAAAACCTAACTCCTTCGTCAAGCCCAGGAATTACTTGCTTCTGCCCAAGTTTAAATGCGACTGCTTCGCCATTGTCAAGAGTGCTCTCAAACTTAATGCCATTAGTAAGATAACCGGAGTAATTAATAACTACAAGTTGACCGTCTACGGGTTTAGGTCCAGTACCTTTTGAAAGAATAACGTATTTTAAACCGTCTTTAGTTTTTTTTACTTCTGTTGAATCAAAAACCCATTGCTTGTTTAAAGTTTGATGCTTAGCGTCAACTAAGGTTACTTTTAATCTCAAAGTAGAATTAGGAGGAATTGGTCCAACTTTATCTTTTCCGTAAGCGAGATAAGAAGGGATAATAATTGTTCGAATCCCTCCCACTTTCATACCGACAATTCCTTCATCGCCGCCATGGATGAACATCCCGCCACCAAGAACAAATTTCATTGGAGGATTATTTGATTTTTCAGAAACAACTATTTCGCCTTCTTTTGTTTTGTCGTCATCCCAATTACCAAAAAGATCGGAAGAATCTTTAACAACCCATACCGTAAATTTAAGTGTTACGATATCTCCATTTTTAACGCTGAATCCACTACCAATTTTGTTATCGACATATTTTAATCCTGATGGAGTTTTTACCACTTCAGGTTTTTTGGAACAACCAGATATAAAAACTAACAACGATAATAGAACGAATATTTTTTTCACAATATTATTTTCCTATTTGAAATTTTTTTTGTTAATTGGTTTACTAATTCCAAAAATTATTTTGCAAGTAAACTTATTCTTTTTTATTATAATATGCTTCTAATTCCCTTTAATCCAATTAAAAAAATTTTTTTGTTTTTCTTAATTATTTTTTTTTCAAATAAAAATTTTTGTAATATGAAAAATATTGAAGATAATCCGATTAATCAAAGCATAAATGATGAATTAAAAAGTGATGTCATCATCGATTGTAATTACAATCTTAAATCAGCATTGAATGGATTAGAAATCCCCTCCAAAATCAAAAATGAACTTAGCATTGTGGATGTTTTTTATTTTTCATTTGATAAAAAACTTCATAAGGGACAAATCGTAATAAATACAAAGCTGTCAGAAGATATTCAATCTATTTTTGAGGAAATTAGAAAACACAAATTTCCAGTTGGAAAGGTTATTCCAATTGTAAAATATAATTGGTCAGATTCGGCATCGATGGAAGATAATAATTCATCAGGGTTCAATTATCGCTTCATCCAAGGAACAAAAAAGTTATCTAATCATTCTACCGGATGTGCAGTGGATATAAACCCATTGTTAAATCCGCAAATATTAAATGACAAAATTTATCCTTCTAATGGTAAATATTCAGTTAAAGAACCTGGGACCATTTCGAAAAATTCTTTTATTGTGAAGCTTTTTAAAAAATTAGGTTGGACTTGGGGTGGTGATTGGAAAAGCACAAAAGATTACCAACACTTTGAAAAAAAAATAAATTAGTTTGCCGTCTTATTCAAATTAACTTTTTACATTTATGCATAGTTTAGAAATTGTGGGGTTTATTTATCCTTTTCTTTTTTCTTAACTTTGTTTAAATAAATCTTTTGATATAAAATATAATTGAAGGTTTTACATGAAGTCAACTTATCAGATAATTGCAATTTTTCTTTTTATATTATTAAGTGGAACTATATTTTCGCAAACTGCAAAAAGACCTTTTACTCTTGAAGATTTACGAAAACTTGTTAATCTATCCGATCCAGTAATTTCTCCAGACGGTAGTCGTATTGCTGTAATAGTTTCAAAACAAGACTGGGAAAAAGACAAGGCTATTCAAAATATCGATCTCGTAAATGTTAAAGATGGTTCTATTCGTTCAATTACTTTTAAGCGTGAACAAATATCCAGTCTTAGTTGGTCTCCCGATGGAAAGCGACTAGGTTTCATAGGAAAAGATTTTGAAACTAAAAAGCCTCAAATTTTTATAATGCCTATGGACGGAGGTGATGCAATATGCATAACTGATTCAAAAACCGGAGTAACAGAATTTTCTTGGAGTCCAGACGGTAAAAAAATTGCATTTGTTGCTCAAGATACTGTCCCGAATCCAGAAGCAATTAAACATCACGAAGATGCTGTAAAAGTGGCGGATAATAATTATCTGGTTCGCACAGCTCTTCAGCCGTGGCATTTATGGCTCATTCCTTCAGAAGGTGGAACCGCTAAACAATTAACCAAAGGAACGCAAAGCCTCTGTACTGATCAAGAAACAATCTCCCCACTCGAATGGACACATGATGGAAGCTATATCCTTTTCCAAATTTTTCCTGATGTTTGGGAGGGCAATGCTTGGCAGTGTAGAATTGGAAGAGTGGATACAAGTGGGGGCGATATCGAAACTGTTATTAAAGAACAAGGCTCCAGCATGCCATCATTTTCTCCAGATAATAATACACTTGCTTTTTTGAGACCGCGAAACGGAGATCAAAATAATGGGAATGCTGTTTATATCCAAATGGATAATAAAATTGAAGATGCAACAAAAGCTCTTGCGCGAAACATAAATTATTTTACATGGATGCCCGATGGCAAATCTCTTTTAATTACCGGTGAAAAAGGGACACAGTCTGTCATCTGGAATCAACCGTTAAAGGCACAAACAAGTTTACTAAGTCTTGGCGATATAGATTGTACGAGTAAAATAAGTGTATCTAAAAACGGAGTAATGGCTTTTATCGGTGCTACACCAACTCATCCTTCTGAACTTTATGTTTTAAATTCTTTCCAATCAGCACCAAGACGTTTAACAGACGTTAATAGCTTTGTAGATACTCTTGAAATTATGAAATCTGAAAATGTATCTTGGAAAGGTCCTGATGAATTTAATGAAGATGGCGTTCTTAATTATCCAATTAATTACAAGTCTGGTCATAAATACCCGCTTGTGCTTGTTATTCATGGCGGCCCTGAAGGAGCTTCAACTTTAAGATTTTCACCTTTATCCCAATTACTTTGTGCAGAAGGTTTTTTTGTGTTTCAACCTAACTACAGAGGAAGTACAAATCTTGGCGATACATATCAGCATGCAATTTTCAGAAATACCGGCAAAGGTCCTGGCGAAGACATAATGGCTGGAATTAAGAAAATTGAAGAGATGGGAATAATTGATACAAACCACATCGGAATTTCAGGATGGTCTTACGGTGGTTACATGACGTCATGGCTAAACGGGTATTATCCCTATAAATGGAAAGCTGCCGTAGAAGGTGCAGCCCTAAATGATTGGGTTATGGATTATACTATCGCTTATTATCAAGCTGGTGATACTTACTTTTTTGGCGGTTCACCTTGGAAAAAAGAATATTGGAATATGTGGCGTGATCAATCTCCTATTATTTATGCTAAAGATACAAAAGCACCTACTTTAATTTTGGGGGACGCTGGAGATTCAAATGTCCCCATTGTAAATAGCTACGAAATGTATCATGCATTAAAAGATAATGGAGTCAATACTGAATTTTATGTTTATCCGGCAGATACCCATTTCCCAGATGATATTGTTAGGACAACGGATATATACAAACGCTGGGTAGAATGGATGGTAAAATATCTTAAATAAAATTTATCACATATCGATGTCAGATTCTTGTATGTTTTCCAAGAATTTTATAACCAAATTATTTGAAATAATTTTTTGAAATAACACACTTTTTTATGACCTTTAAAAAGCAAATTGTTCTTAGATTTTGAATTCAATTTTAATGAAACCTAAATTGAGCTATTTTTATTTCATTGCGGCCACGATTTTACCGGGAGAAGCAATCTCATAAATCATAAAAAGATTGCTCACACCTTTCTATTACTCGCAATAACAGTTAAACAGAGGCTTACAAAAAAATAGACCTTGTAAAAAGAATCGCTTAATTTAGACGAGATTAAGCTTTTTTGATTGGAGTAATTATAAATGACTTCCTAAATAATTTGTTATGATAAATTGTAAGAAAAAGTTTAAAATAATTTTTATTTTAAAATAAAAAGGCCGTCTTTTTCAAGACAGCCTTAACTTTTTAATTAAATAAAAAACTATTAAAGCGTAAAACGAACACCTAATTGCATTGACCATCGTGATAAAAGATTATCTGCACTCCACGCAGTATTGTTTGCAGGTTTTGTAAAGCTGTAAACATATCTTCCGGTATTAGGGTCTTTCCCTTGAAGATTAACAATCGTATATGTCGGATTAGGCAATGTATAATACCATCCCCATGAATTGTTCAATAAGTTTAGAACATTCATAATATCTAACGAAACTTCTATTCTATGGTCTGCAACAGGAATGGCTTGAACAATTCTCATATCAAGAGAATTATTCCATGGAGCATTTGTAGCATTTCTCTGAGACATTTGTCCACGATGTGAACTTAAATAACTATTATTTGCAATAAAGCTATCTAGGTCATTATACATTTGTTGATTTGGGACATAAGCACCATTTTTAATAGATCCAAGTTCTATATCAGCATCGTTTTTGGGAATATAGAACAAATCATTTTGATTGTATCCGTCATTATTAACATCACCATAAACTGTAAAAGAAAATGGTCTGCCAGTCTGTCCATTATAAAAGAAAGAAATTGCAGTAGGAGCATTTTCAAAAAATTCATGTGTATAAGTAACGGAAGCAAAAACACGATTTCGCACTTCGTAATCCGAAGTTGTCAAAGGCGTATTATTTGGATTGCCAGAAATAGGATTGTAAAGCATTTGAGAATTAGCTTGAGAAGATTCAACACTATTTACATCAAATGCTCTTCCATAAGTATACGCAGCATTTAAACTAACACCTTCGGTAACATTTCTTTGAATTTGTGCTACAAAATTATATTGATAACCTGCTGTAGTATTTGTCAAATATAACATTTGATAAAAATTACCATTACCATTATTATAGCCTCCAAAAATAGGTCTGCCTGCTTCAAAATTATTTACTCCGGTTTGAGGTTTGAGATTAACAAGCTGGTAGTTCATATCGTTAATATCTTTTGAATATAATGCCTCAATAGTACCTATAAAATCATAAGGCAGCATTCTATCAATTGCAAGATCATATCTTAAAACTTGCGGCATCTTTAAGTTTGGGTCAACCATATCAATTTCGCTAGTAAGCTTTGTTGGAAGCCCTAATTGAGCCGCTGAAGGTTGATTGTAAGGATTCAAGAAAGCACCTGTAAAAGGTACGGTAATTTTGCTGCCCGTTATTTCGGCATAATAAGTTCCATTGCTTCCATAATTGTTAGACATCCAAACGTAAGGAATTCTTCCAGTAAATACACCAATACCGCCTCTAATTTGAGTAATTTTATCGCCATTTAAATCGTAATTAAATCCTAGCCTTGGTGAGAACAACACAGTTGAAGACGGCTTATTTGCAGTAGAATAACCCGGGAAATAATGGCTAACCGAATCATTATAAGGTATGGCTGTTGGGAAAGTTGGAAGGTCAAACCTTATTCCAAGAGTAACCTTCAAGTTTTGAACGCCCGACCATTCATCCTGTGCATATAATCCATATTGATTAGCTTTAAAAGAGGCAGCCTGCATTGGATTGCTTGTTCGAGAGAATAATCTATCATAATAATAATTTGTTCCATTAGCAAAATCTGCTAAACTACTAAATGAATAATAGCCATAAAAAGCGCGCATAAACAAATTGCTAAATGACATAAATTCATTATGAGTTCCGAACGTAAAAAGATGATCACCTGTAGAGTATGTAAAATTGTCAGTTACTTCTACAACTGCCTGATTAAGCATATTAGCAGATGAATATCTATCTGGACCAGCATACATTGTAAAGCTGCCATCAGCAACCTGAATTAGAGGAGCAGCATTGCCAAAAGGACCACGATTATCTAATATAGTAGTATAACCTAAAGTTAATTCATTAGTCATACTATTACCAATTTGGCTATTTAATTGCAGAACACCGTTACTTGTGCGGTTATGATAGAGATACAAAAAACTATCAAAACTTAATGAATTATTTGCTCTTCTTGTTGCTCCGTAATCGTTATCCGATTTCGCATTTAAGTAGCTATATGTAAAAGTAAGTTTATTCTGTTCGTTAATGTTCCAATCAAATCTTGTAAAAAATTTACCATTAGGATTTGAAGCATTAAAGCTTTGATCTGAACCTGGATCCCAGCCGTATTTATTAATTAAAATATTTCTCATAGAGTCGGCAAGTACAGATGCATTAGGAGGTCCTTGAGGTGACAAGGATAAATTTTGCCATGGAAAGTTATATTGAACTAACTCACCGGTAACAAAGAAAAATAATTTATCTTTAACAATTGGACCGCCAAAACGAAAACCTTCCTGATAGTTACTGAAGTCTGACAGCTTAGTTTTTTTAGAATCAGGACTAACACCTGCAAAGGCTTGACTTCTACCAAACCCATAAGCGGAACCTTCAAAAGTATTGGTACCACTTCTTGTAATAGCATTTATACCACCGCCAGTAAATCCGCCGTACCTTACATCAAAAGGCGCAACAACAATTTGAAATTGTTGGATTTCATCAAGACTGATAGCATTAGCTCCCTGCCCCGTTCCAGGTGCGCCAGAACCCAAACCGAATAAATCATTAAATTGAGTTCCATTCAATTGAATATTGTTATATCTCCCGCTTCTGCCCGCTGCAGAATAACCAGCACCGCTAAATAAAGGTGACAATTTTGTTAAGTCCGTAAGACTTCTGCTAATTGTTGGTACTTCTTGGATTGTTCTTGCAGATACTGTTGAAGCAGCTCCTGTTCTATCGCTGCTTATTATTGCATTACGAGTTCCAAGAACGGTCATACCAGATAATTGAACTGCCGAAGTTGATAACTGGAAATTTAACGTTAGGCTTTGTCCTAAATTCAAATAAACATTTTCTCTTTTTTCAGTTTGATAACCAACAAAAGAAACTGTTACAGTATAAGGACCGCCAACTCTTAAATTTAACAAATTATATCTACCATTACTTTGAGTATTAATACCATATTTTGTACCTGTAGGCTCATGAACAGCCATAACAGTAGCTGAAGGCAATGGTTCTCCATTCTGATCAGTTACTGTTCCGGTTATTGAAGCAGTAGTAACACCCTGTGCAAGCATTACTCCTGTAAACAACCAAATTGACAATATTATTGTCAAAGCAGTAAGTTTAGTAGCTAAAAGCTTCATTTGAACTCCATAAAATTGTTTTTAATTAATATGCTTGGTAAAAAAATTATCTTAGTACCAAGAAAAGTCGGATTTAAATATAAGGCGATATTTTTTATTTTCAATAGGTGGATATAAATTTTAATATTAAGTTAACATTTATAAGAAAATTCTTATGAAAAATATTTTTTACAATTTTTTCCAATTAATTACTTGACATTTACAATTTTTAGTAATGAAGAATTGAAGCCCTATAAATTAACATCAGTTTTAATAATATTTTTGTAAATTACTTTAACAAAATAATAAACAAGCTGTTCCATTATGAATTTTTTAAATGAAATTAAATCGGCTAAAGCAGGGCTCGTTTTTATTTTAATTCTGATAATTGGAATTGGTCTAGCTTCTTACAGAAATATAACCGAAGTATTCGATGCAGCAGAATGGCGCGCAAGTTCATATAATGTTTTGACCACCTATGAAGACATAATGGAACAAGTCGTAACTGCAGAGGAAGAACAAAGAAATTACATTATTACTAGCGATTCAAGCTATATTTCATTTATTTCAAAATCAAAAAATAATATTAATGAAGATATTAACAATTTAAGAACTTTCTATAGAGATGACGAAAATCAATTAAAAATTTTAGACACTCTTGATCAACTTATTTCACAAAGATTTAAAAACCTTTATTCAACAATTGATATTAGAGCTAAAGGAGATTTTTATGGCGCGGCTAAAAGAATTGATGAAAAGTTAGGACAAAAGTCTAAAGACAAAATCAACCTAATGATTTCTAAGCTTGAATCTGAAGAATATAACCTTTTACAGCAAAGAGATCAATTATTAGTACAAGACGTAAAAAATACTTTTTTTACAATAGTAGTTGGAACTCTGGTTAGTTGTATAATTTTTCTTACTGTTTTTTACATCTTAGATAGAGAAATTGGCGAAAGGAAAAAAATTGAAGCTGCTATCAGAAGAGAGATGGAATTTTCTGAAAGATTATTAAATAGCAGTATAGATGGTATAATTGCTTTTGATAAAGACTGCAAATTTACCTTGTGGAATCCAGGGATGGAAAATATAATGGGAATTGAAAAATCAAAGGCAATTGGTAAAAGTGCATTCGAGGTTATGCCTTTTCTTAAAGAAATTGGCGAAGATAAATATTATTTTGAAACGCTTAAGGGTAACTATGTTATAGCAAAAGATAGATGGTTTTATATTCCAGAAACTGGTAAAGAAGGGTATTTTGAAGCCTACTATTCACCTATTTTTGACTCAGACAAAAATGTTGCCGGAGGCATTGCAATAGTTAGAGATAGCACTCAACGTAAATATGGTCTTGTCTCTTTAGAAAGAACAAAAGAAGAACTTGAAAGACGTGTTATCGAAAGAACAGCAGCCTTATCAAAAGTTAATGAAGACTTGATGAAAGAAATAGCCGAAAGGAAAAAAGCTGAAGAACAAATAAATAATTCCCTGCAAGAAAAAGTCGTTCTACTTCAAGAAATTCACCACAGAGTAAAAAATAATTTGCAAGTTATTTCAAGCCTTTTAAATCTGCAATCTGGATACATTGAAGATAAAAAATCTTTGGAAATTTTTAGAGAAAGTCAAAATCGTATCAGATCAATGGCATTAATTCATGAAAAACTATATCAATCAAAAGACCTAAATAGAATTGAATTTTCAGAATACATAAAATCTTTAACAAAAGATTTGCTTAGATCCTACAATGTCGATCCGGAGAGAATAAGCCTTCACTACCAAATGAATGCAACTTTTTTTGAGATAGATATAGTTATTTTGTGCGGTTTAATAATTAATGAACTTGTTTCCAACTCTCTTAAACATGCTTTCCCTGACAATAGGAAAGGAAATGTTTATATAATCCTGAATAAAAAAAATAATAAAGATTACGAGCTTATAGTTAAAGATGATGGAATTGGCTTTCCGGGAAATATTGATTTTAAAAAGACTGAATCATTGGGCTTACAATTAGTAACCACTTTAACAAATCAACTTGAAGGAACAATCGAGCTAAATAAAAATAGCTATACAGAATTTAGAATTTCTTTTTCTCATTCTTGAATATTTAATGTTCCCATCCTCTATTTACTGCCCTGAATTATTAACCTCTTTAATAATTGAATTTAGCCAATCTGTTTTAACAATTTCAAATTTATCTTTTTGCCTTGAATCTAATAATGGTTCAATCTTCGAGAACAATATTTCCGAATTTGTAATGCCAATTTTATTTTCCAAAGATTGTTTTATAAACTCTTTTACTTCTTTCGTTTGTTCATCAGAAAGTAAAATTTTATCTTGAAGCTTGGAAGCAGCATCTTCAGCAATTGAAGCAAATTTATTTTTTGATGAGGTGCTATCTTGGGCTAAACACTTAACTGAAAAAAAAGAGAGAATGGAAACAAACAAAAAAAAGACGATTAAATTCTTTTTCATTAGATTTTGACCTTTCATTTCTTAATCATCATTTCTAAACTAAGTCTATTATACTCTAAAATCAATATTATAAAATTTTATCTATACAGTAGACAAAAAAATAATAAAAAAGTTTAACGAGCTAGGAAAAATTACATTTTATAATTTGTCAAAAATTAATTATTTTAGAACTTTAAAAGAGAATGGCAAATGTGAATCCAATTGAGAATTCGGCAAAAAATCTAATTTTATTTTATTCTGATAAAGTTTCAAAATTGGGTTACAATGTTACAGAAATTGAAAGAAAACAATTCTGCTTTGAATTTTCTGTTAACGTAAATAAAAATAAAATAAAACTGTTGATTTATTTTGGGAAAAAAGGGATAAAAACAGTTTTACAAGGCAATAAAGAATTGAAAGAGTACTCATCATTAAATAAAATTATTTTTGGTGAGGAATTATTTGGAATTAGTTCTTACAATATTGATGAGCCGTCTGCCTACATAGGTACAGATGAATCCGGCAAAGGAGATTATTTTGGACCGCTTGTAATAGCAGGAGCGTATGTTGATGAAAACACAGTGGAACTTCTAAAAAAAATTGGCGTTAAAGACAGCAAAGAACTTTCTGAGCTATCTATAAAAAAAATTGCTCTGGAGATTAAAAATATTCTTGGTAATAACTACGAAATTATTACTATTACCCCTTCTAAATACAATTTTACCTACAATAATTTTGGAAACATAAATAATATGCTGGGGTGGGCACACGCAAAAGTTCTAAAAACATTAATTGAACGTTGCAATGCAAAAGAAGCAATTAGTGATAAGTTTGGAGATGAAAATTATATTCTCAAATTTCTACATTCAGAATATAATAGTATTTCATTACATCAATATACAAAAGCTGAACGATATACTGCAGTTGCCGCGGCATCTATTTTAGCCCGTGATAAGTTCTGTCATTGGTTTGATGAAATTCAAAAAACAATAAATTTAGAGTTACCTAAAGGTGCCTCTGAACGAGTTGAAAAAGCAGCTCTTAATATCAAATCAAAATTAGGCAGAGATAAGTTAAATGAGTTAGCAAAATTACACTTTAAAACCACAAACAAAATTTATTAGTTTAATTATCAAGTTAAAGAAAAGGAACAAAAATGGTAGCAAGTTCTAACGTTAAAAGAATTGGAATATTAACCGGCGGTGGGGATTGTCCTGGCCTCAATGCCGTTATTAGAGGTATAACTAAACCGGCACAAGATTATGGAATGTCTGTTCTTGGAATTTTAGATGGATTTGAAGGCTTGGTTGAAGGACGAGCAAGAGAACTTAGTAATGAAGATGTATCTGGAATATTAGCACGTGGCGGTACAATCCTTGGCTCATCCAACAAAGGCGATCCTTATCATTGGCCAGAATTGCAAAAAGACGGCAGAATTGAAATTATCAACAGATCTCAAAATGCTTTAAAAAATTATGAAGCTTGGAATCTTGATGCTTTAATTGCAATTGGTGGTGATGGTACAATGCACATCTGTAAAAAGCTTGGTGAAATGGGAATGAATATGATAGGCGTTCCTAAAACAATTGATAATGATTTGGAAGCTACTGATCTTACCTTTGGGCATGATTCCGCTGTTTTTGTTGTTGCAGAAGCTCTTGATAGGCTGCATACAACCGCTTCTTCTCACCATCGTGTAATTGTTGTAGAAGTTATGGGAAGATATGCTGGTTGGATTGCTCTTAACGGCGGCTTAGCTGGAGGTGCCGATATAATTCTTATTCCTGAAATTCCTTTTTCTTGGGAAAAAGTTTATGAAAAAATTCTTCAGCGCGAATTAATGGGCAAGAAATTCAGTCTTGTCTGTGTAGCAGAAGGTGCTAAACCTATTGATGGCGAAATCGTACTAAGAGGAACTGACATAAAACGACATGATCCAAACCAATTGGGTGGTATTGGTGAATTAGTTGCAAAAAAGATTGAAGAAAACACACAACGCGAAACTAGAGTTACAGTACTCGGACATTTGCAACGAGGCGGTAGCCCTACACCATTTGATAGAATTCTTTCTACAAAATTCGGCGCCTTTGCTATTGATCTTGCAGCTCGTGGTAAATTTGGAAGAATGGTTGCTTTAAAAGGAAGTAATGTTAAAAACGTTAAAATTGAAGATGCCATTTCCAAACAAAAATTAGTTCAACCAGACAATCAAGCAGTTTTCGCAGCAAAAGCAGTTGGAATTTCTTTTGGTGAATAATTTTTATTAATTCATGTAAAAATTATTTTTATCCGTTGCTTTTAGATAAACGAAAATTTATATTTGAAACCTAATTTTGTAAAAATGTTAAGAATTTATTTTTTAGATTGTAGTTCAGCAACATAGTACGTCCCGATAGTTATCGGGAATGTCAACAATTTTGTTTTTTGATATCGTTTATAAATCTTTTTCTGGGGTTGTAGTTCAGCTGGTTAGAACGCCTGCCTGTCACGCAGGAGGTCGCGAGTTCGAGTCTCGTCGGCCCCGCTTAGAAACCTTGTAAAATTTGATTTACAAGGTTTTTTTCATTTTAATGAAATCTACTTCCTAATATGGATAATTCAAAATTTTTGTTGAATTAAAAAGATTAGTGTAATTCAGGACTAAATCAACTCTATTTCCTTTTTAATTTTCTTATTCCTCCACCACTTCGCCCATTAAAATAGGATGTTCATTGACCTCATTTGATATTTTAATTGTATCCTCGACATGATTTTTATCTATGACCGCAATTAAGCCAATACCAAGGTTAAAAACCTTTCTCATTTCTTCTATATCGATATTACCGGTTTCCTGAATAATCCTGAATAAAATTGGGATTTCCCACGCTTCCCAATTAATTTTAAGCTTTAAGCCATTAGGCAAAATGCGATTAGTGTTACCGACAATTCCGCCGCCGGTAATATGTGAGAAGCCCTTAATTTTTATTTTAGATTTAATATGTGTTATTAATTGAAGATAAGATTTATGAGTCCTTAATAGCTCTTCTCCAAGACTTTTATTTAAATCTGAGATTTTATCGGTCAATTTATACTTTCCAAGCAAAACTTTTCTTGCTAAAGAATAACCATTCGTATGGAGCCCATTAGAAGCAAATCCCAATAGCAAATCACCTTTTTTAATAGCACTGCCATCAATAATATTTTCTTTTTCAACCACACCCACAATTGTACCGGACATATCATATTCGTTTTCATCATACAAGCCAGGCATTTCTGCTGTTTCACCACCAATAAGTGCACACCCGTTTTCTTTGCAAGCAATTGAGAACCCTTCAATAATTTTTACAGCTTTATCGGTATTTAATTTGCCGAAGGCAAGATAATCTAAAAAGTATAATGGCTTCGCTCCACATACTGCAATATCATTAACACAATGGTTAACAAGGTCCTGTCCAACAGTGTGATGTTTATCTAAAGAAAAAGCAATTTTCAACTTGGTGCCTACCCCATCTACACTTGAAACTAAAACAGGTTTTTTATATCCAGTAAAATCAAATTCGTAAAACGCGCCGAATAAACCTATTCCCGACAAAACATTTTGATTAAAAGTTGATTTAGCCAATCCTTTAATTCTTCTAACAGTTTCTTCTCCGGCATCAATATCTACTCCTGCAGATTTATATGTGCTCTCCAAAAGTGCTCCTAATAAAAATTTAATAAGATTGATACAAATATAATTTAATTTTTAAAAGTATTCTAAAATGTTACTTTTTCTTTTTCGACTTGCATCCATAATTTTCACATTAAATAAGTCTAAGGTGCAAGTCTTTTTATCTTCCAGAGTTTTTTATTTTTCTCGTAAATTATTCTATCGTGGAGTCTGTTTTGTCTGCCTTGCCAAAATTCGAAATAGATTGGAAATAACTTATAACCTCCCCAAAATGGAGGCAAGGGAACTTCTGTATTTAGAAATTTATTTTTATAATATTCAAACTTATCTTCAAGAAATTTTCTATTAGGTATCTCGCTGCTTTGCATAGAAGCCCACGCACCAATTTTACTTTCATAGGGTCTTGTTCGAAAATAATTTTCCGATTGTTCCTTTGATATTTTTTTAACTATGCCGGTTATTCTTATTTGTCGTTCGAGCTCTTTCCACAAAAATACTGATGAAGCAATTTTATTTTCGATCAGATCTTTTGCTTTGTGACTTTTGTAATTCGTAAAGAAAACGAGTCCATCAGTTTCAATTTCTTTTAGCAGTACAGTTCTTACTGAAGGAACATTTTTTTTATTGGAAGTAGCAAGTATCATTGCGTTTGGATCAAGAATGCGTGTTTTAATTGCATCCTCCAACCATAAAGAAAATTGCTCAAAAGGATTTTGGGATACAGAAGACTCATCTAAACTTTTAAGTTTATAATCTCTTCTTAGTTTAGCTATGTCACTATTGCTAATCATCACTGAACATTATATTTTTTTTAAGAAAGCACTTTAGTAATTTTACAGAGTCACTAGAGCAAAGTAAATAAAACTCGTAACACGCAAACCTTGCAGGCGCTATTGTTCGCAATTAAGAATATGTTTTATTTTATAAAGTTAACAATAAAAAATTAAATACTCATTGATAAGAATCTTATATGAAATCAATTGATTTGACTAAAGAGCAAAAGGAAGAATTAGAAAAATTCGGAGCTAATACTTGGTTCGTTGAATATTTACATAAGCAATATAATGAAAACCCAGCAGAAGTCTCTGAACAATGGCAGAATTTTTTTGCTAAGGTAAATAATAAAGAGAAGAGAACCAATAAAAAAAATAATGTTACTAAATCTCAAAATACTGAAGATGAAAAATTCTTGCAGACATCAACATACAATGAAAATGACAGACTGCAGATAATAGCGAGCAGTTCAGCCATAATCTTAGAAAACATGGGCAAAAGCCTTACCATTCCTGTAGCAACTTCACAAAGGACAATTCCAGTTAAACTTCTTGAAGAAAATAGAATTCAAATAAATAAATTTCTTCAAAAGAAAAATCGCGGAAAAATTTCATATACACATTTAATTGCGTGGGCAATTGTAAAAGCTATTATGACAAATCCAGCGATGAATAATTCTTTCACAATTATTGAAGGTAAGCCTTATTTAATAAAAAGGAACTCCCTAAATCTTGGTATTGCAATCGATATTGAAAAGAAAGATGGTTCACGTTCGCTTATTGTTCCCAACATCAAAAATGCAAACGACATGTCGTTTGAAGAGTTTTATAAAAAATATGATGATGTTATAACCCGTTCAAGAAAGGGTTTAATAGACCCCTCGGAATTTTTAGGTACGACAGTTACTCTTACAAACCCTGGCACTATTGGAACAGTTTCTTCAGTTCCAAGATTAATGCTTGGGCAAGGGACTATTGTTGCAACAGGCGCAATACAATATCCTGCTGAATACCAAGCTATGTCTCCTTCTACAATTTCTGCTCTTGGAATTAGCAAAGTTATGAACATTACAAGCACTTATGATCATCGAATAATTCAAGGAGCTGAATCTGGATTATTTTTAAAAGAAATACACGAACTTTTGCTGGGGAGTAACTTCTTTTATGAAGAAATTTTTGACGATCTAAAAATCCCAGCTCAGCCACTTTCATGGAAAACTGACTATCAACCAGCCGTGTTTTCACCTGTTAACAGCACCGAAGAATTTGAAAAGCAAGGCAGAGTTTTGCAATTAATAAATATGTACCGTGTAAGGGGACATTTAATTGCCAACCTTGATCCTCTGGGTTTTCAAACACCTTACCATCCAGAATTAGATCCTGCTACTTATAAATTAACTCTTTGGGATTTCGATAGAGAATTTATCACTGGAGGCTTTGGAGGCATGCGGAAAGCCGTTCTACGTGATATTCTTGACATTCTTCAAAAAACATATTGCGAAAAAATTGGCGTTGAATATATGCACATTCAAAACCCAGCCGAAAAATTATGGCTTCAGAGCAAAATGGAACCGGTTAAAAATACTCCAGATTTTGAACCGGAGTTGAAGAAAAGAATTCTATATAAATTGACCCTTGCCGAAACATTTGAACATTTTATTCATAATAAATTTATTGGGCACAAAAGATTTTCGCTTGAAGGTTCCGAAACTTTAATACCAGTTTTAGATTTTCTGCTTAACCAAGCAAGCAGCGAAGGCGTCAAAGAAGTTGTTCTCGGTATGGCTCACCGCGGCAGATTAAATGTTCTTGCCAACATAATCGGTAAAGCATACGAATCAATCTTTTCGGAGTTTGAAGATATTAGGGATCCAAATTCTATCGAAGGCTCAGGCGATGTAAAATATCATCTTGGAGCAACGGGTAAATATAAAACACAAAATGGAAAGAGCATTGTTGTTTCTGTTGCCTCAAATCCGAGCCATCTCGAATGGGTTAACCCGGTAGTAGAAGGAATTGTTCGTGCAAAACAGACAAGGATTGGAGACAATAAAGAACATAAAAAGATAATGCCAGTGCTAATTCATGGAGACGCTGCTTTTGCCGGTCAAGGAATTGTTGCTGAAACACTGAACCTTTCTCAGCTTTCTGGCTACCGCACTGGTGGCACAATTCATATAATTATTAATAATCAGATTGGTTTTACAACAACTCCCGAAGAAGCGCGTTCTTCCGTTTACGCCACGGATGTTGCCAAGATGATTCAGTCTCCAATATTTCATGTAAATGGAGACGATCCAGAAGCTTCTCTTTGGGTTACTAAACTTGCCTTTGAATATAGACAGATTTTTAAGAAGGACGTTGTAATTGATATGTTTGGCTATAGAAGACACGGCCATAACGAGGGAGACGAACCGGGCTTTACTCAACCTCTTCTTTATGAAAAAATAAAAAACCACCCTTCGGTCAAAGAAATATATGCTGATCAGCTCATCGAAAAAAAAGTTTTGTCTATTGATGAAATTATTAAAATGAGCGATTCTATTTATGCACAACTTAATTCTGCTTTTGAAAAAATTAAGCGTGAAAATATTCAATTTAATTCCGATCGTCCTCTTGCTGTTTCTAAAGAGACAATTGCACAATTTTCAACTGTGAACGAAACAAAAATTACCGAAGAACAATTAAAGACAATTATCTACGGAATTACAAAACTTCCCAAAAATTTTGCAGTTCACCCTAAATTAAAAAAATTTTTGGAACAAAGATTAAACTTGTTAGATGATTCAGCACCTGCAGATTGGGCTTTTGCTGAAGCTCTCGCTTTTGGAAGTTTACTTCTTGAAGGAACACCGGTTAGATTAAGTGGGCAAGACAGTGTTCGTGGTACTTTTTCTCATAGGCATTTAGCTTTAACGGATATTCAAAGTGGACTTGAATTTATACCCTTAAATCATATGATAGAAAATCAAGCAAAAATTGAAGCTCTCGATAGTCTCCTTTCTGAAGCAGCAGTTTTGGGTTTTGAATATGGTTACAGCACTGCTGACCCATTAGCACTTGTTATCTGGGAAGCTCAGTTCGGCGATTTTGCAAATGGTGCGCAAGTTATTATTGATAACTTTATTGTCGCTTCTTATGAAAAATGGAAATTGCCTAATAGCCTTGTTTTGCTTTTACCACATGGTTATGAAGGGCAAGGACCTGAACACTCAAGTGCACGCCTCGAAAGATTTCTTACTCTCTGCGCTCAAGATAACATTCAGGTTTGTAATCTATCTACTCCCGCCCAATACTTTCATGTTTTAAGAAGACAGATCAAACACGCTATTATGAAACCTCTGATTATAATGTCGCCAAAAAGTTTATTAAGACATCCAGATGCTAAATCTTTTAAGCATGAATTTATTGATGGGAAGTTTTGTGAAATAATAGACGATAATTCAGTAAACAAAAAATCTGTAAGAAATATTCTGTTGACAAGCGGTAAAGTCTATTATGATTTATTAAAATTTAAAGCTGCAAATAAGATTAACGATACAGCCATAATAAGAATCGAACAACTTTATCCATTCAAATTTGAAAAATTAAAAGAAATTTTATCCTCTTACGAAAATGCTGTTAAAGTTGTTTGGGTTCAAGAAGAACCACAAAACATGGGTGCTTGGAATTTCATTGCTACTAAAATTAATTATTTTTTGCCCGATGGTAAAAAATTAATTTATGCTGGAAGACCCGAGAGCGCTAGTCCTGCTGTCGGTTCTTCAAATGTTTCTGCACAACAACAAAAGGATTTAATCGAGACGGCTTTTCAATAGAAATTGGCTAATTCTTTTACAATGTTATTTTTTGCGCTATTGTTTAAGATGTTATTTATATTTATTTTTAATTGAAGAACGTTATACTTTCGAGTTTTGCTTAAAACTATCAATTTTCATCTAATAAAATAAAGTGAAAATTATATCAATATCACTTGCATTGGTTGGTGTGTTGTTATTTACTCTTAGCTTAACCATAATGGAATCGTACTCACCCATTCAGATATTAGGAATGTCTGTGGGTGTATTTTTATTTTTCTTCTCTTTTATGTTAGTTACACAAACTCAAAAATAGCAAGAGTAATTTTTCTATACTCAACTAAAGTTAGAGAAGTTTTGAAATAATTTGAGGGTGTATTTTGTACACTTTAAAAAAATTCTTAAATTTGCTTTGGTTCAGTGGAAGTATTCGAAATTTTTTGCGAGCGTAACTCAGTTGGTAGAGTGTCAGCTTCCCAAGCTGAATGTCGCGGGTTCGAGCCCCGTCGCTCGCTCTAAAAAATTAAATGTTTTTAATTTTTTCTAAGTCAGATTTTTCTTCAGAAAAATCATTTTTTGTTTGTTTTTGTTTTTTAAAAAATAGATATTTACGCACTAATTTTTGAAGTTCTTTTTTTAGATGTGATTAGTTCAATTGGTTCTGGAATCTCGCCTTATCGGGAAAATTGAAGGTTCATATTTTTTATTTTGGGGCGCTTAGCTCAGTTGGTTCAGAGCATCTGCCTTACAAGCAGAGGGTCGGAGGTTCGACTCCTTCAGCGCCCACTAATAACCATCAAAAAATTGTTTTTTGATGGTTTTTTATTTGTAACTTTTTCAACCTAAATTAAAATCTTCATTTCCGCAACTAAAATTCCTATTTCAATCCCAAAAAACAAATCCGCTAGTGATAACTTATTCTGCTATCTTTCAAATTTATTTTATTTGTTTTTTATTTTTATACATTTTCAAGAATTAATGCTATCAGTATTTATCTCGTTTCTATTTTTATATAAAAAAACAAGGTCTGTCTTTTTATCATGTGCTGTAAATTTGAAATATCGAAAGAAAGCCTTTAAAAGCACTTTATAAAATGAATAAAAAAAATTTTTATTCAATAAAATATATTATCAATTGAATAAAATTCAAGTAAAAAAACATTTTTCTAAGCTTTAATTTATTTCATTTAGTTTTAGACTAATTTTCATATCTCTAACTTTTCATCTTATATTTAAAGAAAGAAATTTTTCATATTAAATGAATTAAAATTTTTATTAAAAAAATTACTTCAACAAGATCATCTTAATCGTTTTTGAATTATTTTCTGCACTTAATCTCGCAATATAAATACCTGAGGGCAATGCGTAGCCGAATGAATCTTTTGCTGTCCAAGTAACTTCATAATGACCAGCTTTTTGCTTAGAATTTATAATTTCTGAAACTTTTCTACCTAAAATATTAAACACTTCAAGAATAACAATTCCATCTTTTTGAATATCATAAGATAAAACTGTAGTTGGATTAAAAGGATTTGGATAATTTTGTTTTAAATTAAAACTTTGTGGAGTTTTAGAAATGTTCTTAACATTTGTCGGTATTGTCATACCTTCTTCGAATGCCCCCAAATCTGGGGCGGTACCATTATAAGGTAATCCAATGTCTCTGCCCGCATCAATAAGACTGCTTGTAGATTTTAAATGAAGAAAATTTATTTCAGGCAAGCTTCCATCTGAATTTCTTGGCAGCTTAGCTTCTGCAGAATCGAGACTAACGAAGTCTGTATCGTTTACAGTTAGTTGCAATACCCAACTGTCGTGGTCTTGAACTACAAAGTTTGCAAGTGAATTAGAAGAACCATAGGAAATACTATTAGTAATTGAGGCAATTTTACCGCTATCGAGTGGAAGAGTAATACTATAATTTGTTCCATTTTTATAAGCGGTACAATTAATAATCGTCATAGATCCACGATTGTTGTTTTGATCAAAACCTTTAACACGATTATAAAATGAAATACAGTTCTTCAAAATGAAATTATGTTCAAGGTCCTTGTTATCGCTGCCTCCCATTTTATATCCGTTGCCATTGCCAGTACTTTTACTTCCGTCTTTTAGATAACCATTTTTAAAGCACCAACAATTTTCAAGAGTTGTGGTAACGTCATTTGAAGGTCTTAAATAGCCATCCCAACCATCATCGGAATTTTGCCAAGACCTGCAACCAAAAAAATAATTGCCTGTTCCGACATCAAGCTTGACAGCAAATCCGTCAGCATTCCCTTGTCCAGGGTCGCAATTATAATATGAGTCACAATTAATTATTTTATTATAAGAAGCACCTCCACCCAATTGCATTCCCGAATCACGATTTTCGTAAAAAGAACAATTTTCAATAATATTATTTGAGCCGGAAATCATTATTCCGTTATCACCAGCTCCTTTAATATCAAAGCCCTTTATGTACCAATATTGAGCTTTAAGATAAATACCTCTATTGCTGCTATTTAAAGCCATACTAGAAAAATCTAATAATGGTCTCTCGCCTGGATAAGCAAATAAATTAAATAAACTTGATTTGGTTCCATTTTTACTCGTACTGATGCTAATTGTTGATGAAAGAGAATAAGTTCCGCCTCGAACAAAAATGGTGTCTCCAGCATTAGCAATATTGACAGCTTTTGTTATAGTCAAAAATGGTTCATCAACGGATGTACCCATGTTTGTATCGCTACCGTTTGTGGCTACAAAATAAGTTTTAGAATATATTTTTTTGTCTATGGAAAAAATTGTTATAAAGATTAAAAAAACGATGGTATATTTTCTCATGCATTGCCTCTTTTAATAAATAATTGATAAGACGATAAAAATTCAGCTCTTAAAAAAGATTTTTTCTTTCTATTTTTATTAGCCCTCAGACTAAGTTTTAGTTTTATTACAAACGAAAATGGATGCTTTATTATTCTAAAAGCTATCTTTTCCTTTGGTCTCAGAGATTTCTCTGCGGTTATGTTTTTTATAATTCTACAAAAAATTTTTGTTTCAAACAGGTAAAAAGCAAATTTGTACCGCTAACTCTTTTTCGGATGTTACTAATACCACAATACAATGGCTATTTTTTAAAACAACAATAATTGCAATAAAAATTTTTTGTATTTGAATCTTTAATACACACTTTGGAATATAGAACTAACTAAAAAAATTTTACCACATATTATTAATTAAAATTTTACTTCTATTTTGTTAAAAATATTTTTTTCAAGGTTCAATTGAATTAGACCAATGCTTTCATCCCATTGAAATTTTATCTGTTTCCCATTTACCTCTACTGTATTTGGTTTCCGGTTGGATTTTATTTCAATGCTTAAGGCAGATGAAACAGCGGGAACATTTATATTGAAGATTCCATTATTATTAAATACTTCAAATTTATTCTCTTTATTTTTATTGAAATAGTCAATATAGTCAAACGTAGCGGATTGTCCATTTTCACCTGGGAAAACATGAATTATAATTTTTTCATTTTTATTGAAATCTTTTATCCAATTTTTTGAGTTTCCAGAAATTAAATTGCCGGTAACATAAATTGAATTTTCTTTAATATAAACGGGAATTTTATCAAGCGGTAGTGAAACATCTATGGTTTTTCTGCCAGAAAATTTTTCATTTAGGTTATAAAAATTAATCCAGGTTCCTTCTGGCAAATAAACTTTTCTTGAGTTTGAGGAATCGACAATGGGAGCAACCAAAAAGGCATTGCCAAAAAGATATTCGTCCCAGATATTATAAACATTTTTATCAAGGGGATATTCATAAGCAAGTGGTTTCATCATCACGCCATTTTTATAAGAAGTATTTGAACAAGAATAAATATAAGGAAGAATTTCCATTCGCCACGCACAAACATTCCTAAAAATATCTTGCAACTTCTGTCCGTACTTCCAAGGTGGTCTATCTTCCCCATTCCCACCTGCATTATCTAATTTAATTTCGAACAATCCGCTCCAAGAACCAAACTGGAGCCAGCGAGCATATAAACTTTCTGGGATTCTTCCTCCAAGGTATCCTCCTACATCAGAGCCCCAAATAGGAAAGCCCATAAATCCACACCTCATAGAAGTTGCAATACTTGAGGCATAACCATCCCATGTGGAACGTGAATCTCCGCCCCAAACAGCACTTAAATACTGTTGGCAACCTTGAAACCCGGACCTGGCAAAATTAAATTGGTCTTTACCAAAAGCATCATTCAAGAATTTGTCGATAACTTTTGCATACAAATAAATATACTTATTTCGGTGATCTTGTTCGGGAGTTTTATCATACCAGGGAGACATTTCGGGAAATTCTTCATCGGCACGATCCATCTTATGCCCTCGAACATTAACAGAATACTGGTATTTCTTCAACCTTTCTTCAAATTCTTTTACCGCTTCGGGATTTGTCAAATCAATGTATCCTTTAAAGTTTGGCAATAAACCTGGAAAATCTTTATCATCAAAAGTCATAGGAGCAACCCACGACATAAATTGCAAGCCAAATTTATCGTTTATTGTTTTAATCCAATCCTTAGCATCAGAAAATTTGCTGTTGAAATCCATTTTGGACCAGTCATCAGCACCATTACTATAAGGACGATCTACAAACCATGCTGTAAAAGGGATTTTAAGATCAGTCATTTTTTGAATGTCGGATAGTATTTCATCTTTGCCTCCGTTATTTTGGTCGCGCCAGGCAACCGGGCCACAAGCCCACAACGGAATGAATTTAGGATAACCAATGACCTTGTAATATTGTTTTAAGATTTTATTTCCATTATCTCCGGTAAATAAATACCAGTCCATTTTGCCCGTATGATGATAAAGCTCCGTTCTACCATTTATGGCAAATTCATACCTACCTTTAGCAAAAGTATTGAAAAATGAAGCATAACCTTTATTGGTCATATAAAAGGCTGACCAAACGTCTGCGTAATTTTCATGATATTGACTTGCATTTCCTTTTACATTAACATCTACAAAGTCGCCTCTTAGATCGGGACTTTTCAAATTATTAGGATAAAGTTGTTCCAAAACCCCAAAAAAATGCTCGCCAAGGTCTTTCAATTGAATTGTAATATTTTGTGCCCAATCAGGAACACTGTATATTCTCAATGTTCCTTCACCGGTAACTTTGAAAAAAATATCGGCTACCAAATCATGATTAACTAAACGATAACTTGCAACAACAGGATATGTAAGTTGAAGTATCAGACTATCAGCATTATTAACTTTAACATCAATCGCTTTTGGTTTTGTAAAATTGAAGTTAATAGAAGTAATATCAACCAATTGATTACCTTTATCAAAAACTTTAATCTGTCCATTTTCAACTTCAACTTTGAAATTATTTTTAGTCCATATTGTTTGCGAATAAACAAATGGGATAATAAAGAAAGACAAGTTAAGGGTAAAGATTATCTTTACAAAAAATTTATCCATTCATCACCTTTATTTTTATTAAATTTTCACAAAACAATTTTACAGGATTAAATATAAAAAAATCTTTTTACTTTTCCCGCTAATCATACTGCCATTTAGTTTCAAGACCACAAAGCTCAATTCCGTTTTCAGAAATTAAATGAATGCACTCAATTACATTGTTATTGTCTTTAATTTCGACGGAAGATTTAATCATATTACCAAGTTTAGTTTCTTTTTTATAAACTACATTCAATTCTTTAAGTGTATAGTCTTTAATAATATTTTCGGGAATGACTTCCATAGCCCAGTTAACATAAGCAATATTATTGACATGTTGGTTAGTATCAATATCGCTGTATCTAATATAAAAATCTTTTTCCGCATCAATTTTATTTAAAGTACGAACTTCTTCAATTTGTAATTCTTCTTTATAATTATGGTCTACTCCATAATGTGTAAACATATCTTCATTTATTTTAATTGGTCGTTTAGTATTAGTATTAACAAAAAGCCACATAGAGTTAGCAACGACAATTTGATTACCGGATTTATCTAAAATATCAAAATACCGGTAAGCTTTAAAACCATTTAACGAAACAGCTCTTGTTCTTACCTTTATAGTTTCCTTAAATTTTGGATAATGATTTATTATTATACCCCATTTATATAAGACCCAAGCAACTTTTTTTTGTTCATAATATTTCAACCCAATTCCAGCATCTTCACTATGAAGGATTGCAACATCTTCAAAATATTTCATCAGACTTGAAATTGTTAAGCGCTGTTTAATATCAGAATCATAATAATGAACGAAGTAATTTCTTTCAAAAAGCATTTCTTTGCATCTTTAAATTTTTGTTTTCTTAAATAAATAAATTTTCATGCGCTACTACTAAGTTAAAAAATTATTTTACAAATTGTTCCTATTACACTTATTATTTAGAATTAAAATCCTCTATAAAAAGAGCTACCTTTTCACAGCCATTTTCAAGGTTTTCATTTTCGATATTTGTAATAAAGCTTTGATACTTACTATTATCTTTAAGAAGACTGCTTACGAGCAAGGGCAATTTACTTATGCGTGGTTCATAAATACCGAGTCCTTTTTCAACAAGAAATTCGACGTTCCCCTTTTCTTGTTCCCACATATAATTCGTAATAATTGGTATTTTTCTGCTCATTAAAATTTCCATAAAGGTTGAAGCACCACATTTAGAAATTACAAGGTCTGAAATATTTAATAGTTCGTAAACAAAATCAACATATCCATAAACTTTTAAGTTAGAATTTTTTTGTTTTAACTTTTCAGCTTTTTTCTTAAGGGACTTATTCTTACCGCATACAACAGCTATTTCAAAGTCATTTGAAATTTCGAGCAACTTATTTAATATTTTGTAACCTTGAGGAATGCCGTCTCCGCCTCCGAGAAGAAGAACTACTTTTTTATCAATATTAAAACCCATTTCCATTTTTTGCTTTTGGATTAGTGTTTTATCAAACGGCAGCGAAAATTTTTCATTAAGGATGAAAGGAAAGACGTTTATGTTTTTCTCAAGTATCCCAAGTTTAACCATGTTTGATTTAAGGCGATGACTAAATACAATAAAGTTTTGATTTTTTTTCAAAAACCACAAAGGATGTGCAGTGTACGGGTCTGTAACAACAGTTAAAATTGGAATTCTTATACCCAGCTCATTGATGGCAGCAAAAGTTGGTTCAATCAAAAAGAAATGAAATATAATAATTTTATCAGGTTTTAAGGAACTAATAACATCTTTTAGAAAAGGCTTGACAAAAAATGAAATAAATCTGCTAACGACTTTGGCGACTAAATTTATTTTATGCACAGCGTATAAAGTTTCGTAAAACCATCTCGCTTTTGATTGTAAATTTCTATAGCCACCCTCTATTAGAAATTTAATAACGATATTTGTCTTTTCAAATCCATCAATCAAAACTGGTTGAATATCTCCATTAAAATTTCTCTCAAAGATTTTAGAAATAGATTTTGCAGGGGCAAGATGTCCGCTGCCAGTTTTTAAGTATAATAATAAATATTTTTTTCCCGAATTAGCCATAAATAACACTATTATATTATCGAAGGATAGGTGAATCTTCTGTGGTCATTTTTCCGGTTTCAAGAACTTCTAATATTTTATAAGTGCCAAGTTTTCTTGCTTTAAGAAAACCAGACCATGCGGCTTCTGCAAGCCTTCCATTGTTAAGAAAATCGAAAAGCCATTGGTCAGTATATTCTGGATTTTCTGGTTTAATACCAGCTTGAATTTCAAAAAGCCATTTTGCGTTAAATCTTTCTTGAGAACCAATGGGCGGAGACATTACAATAGGAATACCAAGTCCGGAATAAAATGAAAGCTCGCTCGGTTTAGTCCAAAGAATATCTGTTGTTCTCATAGCGTTATTAAAAATTCCGAAATATTCATTTATATCTTCGGCATAAATAATATTTATATTAGGAGATGATTCGCCAATTTCTTTTTTTACATCTTCAAAATAATTTTTTACCATTTCTTTAACACCGGCGGCAAGATTTAATTTTATTTTACCTTCTTTCAATTTTTCTTTTAGACTCAGGGCAATTGTTCTACCGATTTCTTTTTGCGCTCCAGCACCACCAACGGCATAAGTTATCGTCAAAACTCTTTCGTTACGAAATCTGCAGTTTTCTTTTCCTAAAAAGTATTCAACATTTTTATCAAATAATTTCCAAAACCGTTTTGTAGGATCTAAATAGAAAAGACGCTGAGCAAGGTCATTCTTAAGAATTTTTAAATCTTTTCCACCAAGCAAATCAGTAGAAATGGGAAAGCCTGTAACAAAAATTCTTTCGTTGTTCACCCCGTAATTACGTAATCTTTGAGCGGCTTTGCCGCAAGGAGCAAAATACATAATTCTGCTTTCCCATGGTTCGGGCGCTACCCAAACCCGATTTAGATCAGCATCGCACACTATACAAAATATACCATCATAGCCATTCATATCTGCTGCAATGGCTGGAGCAAAATATGATGTAACTAAAGGTAGATGTTTTGTATGGATTTTTTTTAACATGCCACTGCATAGTCCTTTTTTTATGCTTGATTCAAGAAGATTAACTTGAAATGTCCTACGTGATAAATTACGCATCGGATAAAAAGATGGAATGTACAAAAAAGTATCGAGTATATTAAACACAGGATTTCCGATAAACGGAATTCCTTTTGCACGCGATAAAAATTCATAAACACGAATCATTCTCTGCCATAATTTTTTTTCTGCGGGGGTAATTTCATCATTTGCACCAACAAGAATCACTTTCTCTTCGGCTATTTCGCGCAAGGGATATACCGCACGAAGATGTCCATAGCCCATATTTGCCGATACTACCCACGCTTTTACTTTTGTATCTAATCTATCCATAAATTCTAAAAAAAGATAACTATTTTATAGAGCAACTCTTAAAAGTCAGAAGCAAAAAAATCACACTATCTCTTTTCTATTTTCGAAATATTGCAAATAGTGCGTTACAATATAATAAATTCATGCCCCAAGCAGGCTGATTAAATTGTTCGCCTTCTTCTTGAGATAATATAAAAATTGTTTTATTTAAGTATTACAAATATATAATTGAAATGCTTAACCGCATATTAAGAAATTGTTTTTTATTTTTGTGTAAATATTATTAACAAAAAAAATCTATATCACAAATCTATTTGCCTGAAAAATGGCATCCAGGTATTTTCTACTTAATTTCAGGCACTTTATATACATACTCTCCCAAAAAAGTTTCTTTTCAGGGGAAAAATTTAAACCAATTGTGGCACAATTTTGTCAACATGTTTTAGATAAATAATTTTCAACAATAAATGATGAAACAAAATGAAAACTTTAACTACCTTGTTACTCACAGCAACATTTATATTTTTTACCCAGAAAATCTTTTCACAAACATTTGAATACATTTCGCCGATAGATAATTCGATTCTTGTTTCTTTAAATACGAATATCATTTTAAAATCAGATGAGAATATTAATCCAAAAAGTTTATCTCCGGAAGAATTTAATGTGCAGGGTACTTCAAGTGGGGTCCATTCGGGTATTGTTAAATTATCTGATGATAATAAGACAATTTTATTTGTCCCTTCAACTCCGTTTTCAGCTAACGAAACTGTAAGTGTAGCTGTAAGCAGTGGGATTAAGGCTACCGATGGACAGAGTCTTCCATCTGCAACTTTTCATTTTAAGACAACTCCTCTAACACAAAGTATAAACATAAATCCTTTAACTCTAATTAATAACGGTTCAGTTTATAAGCCTATAACAACAAATCATCTTTATAGATCGATTGCAAAAACTTTAGGAACAGACACTTTACCTTCAGATTTTCCCCAAATTACGGTTGATTCAGTCAATAACCCTGCGGACGGAAAAATCTTCTTAGCTAATTTTTCAGTTACTGCAAATGATTCAATTGGAAATTATATTATGATTTTAAATAACGATGGCAGTGTTGTCAAATATTTAAAATTAAATCAACCGGCTTTTGATTTTAAAGTTCAACCGAACGGAGAACTCTCTTATGCTGATGTAATAGATAATTATACTTCGTATGCTAAAGTTAGATGGATTGTTATGGATACTTCACTAACGCCTGTTGATACTTTTCAATGCGGTAATGGCTATTATGCCGATTTACATGACTTTGAACTTTTACCAAACGGGCATGCTCTTTTGTTTGCATTTGATCCAGAACCTTTTGATATGAGTCCATATGGTGGAGATCCTAATGCAACTGTAATTGGAGTAGTCGTCCAGGAACTTGATGCGTCTAAGAATGTAGTTTTCCAATGGCGTAGCTGGGATTATTTACCAATAACAGATTCATACCAGGATCTTACAACCCAAACTGTAGACTTAATTCATGCAAACGCTATTGATGTCGACAATGATGGAAACTTTTTATTATCTATGAGACACTTATCAAGCATAATAAAAATTGACCGTCAAACAGGAAATATTGATTGGATATTAGGCGGCAAACAGAATCAGTTTACCTTCTTAAATGAGGATGATTCTAACAGCCCTAATTATTTTTCATATCAACATGATGTTCATGTTTTGCCGGATGGAGATATAACTTTATTTGACAACGGCAACCAGCATAATCCTCAATATTCACGTGCAGTAGAATATAAATTGGATGAACAAAATAAAACTGCTGATATGGTATGGGAATATAGACCTTCACCTGATATTTTTAATTTTGCTATGGGTTCAGTACAAAGATTATCGAATGGAAACACAATTATTGGCTGGGGATATGCAAGCGCTGATGGTGCTCCCGCAATTACAGAAGTTCATCAAGATAATACAACAGCACTCAAATTATACCTTCCGGCTGGACAGGTTTCTTATAGAGCGTTTAAGTTTCCTTGGGTAAGCGAAACACCAATTGCAAACAATACCTTTTACGATATTCTTGAGGGGAATACATATCCATCAAATTTAACAACCGACACCTGCGGTATTATAATTACATTTAACAAAATAAATTCAAATCTTTATACAAAAGTAGTAGTAACAAAATATAATTATGCTCCTTTAAATCCTGCCTTTAACGAAGAAGCTCCAGTTTTAGTATCAAACTATTTTAACTTAAGCAATTTAGGAATAACTTCTTATTCGGGGGATGTAAAAGTAAATCTAAAGTATTTCCCTTCTATCACAAATCCTAAGGAGACGATAGTATATACACGTTCCGGGCAAGGAAATATTTTTACAGCTTTGCCGACAAGTTACGATCCTGTTAATAATGAATTGGACTTTACTGATACAACATTTGGCGATTTTGCATTTGGAATTCCACAAACAGTTTCATCTGATACTCCTGTTCCTATTTCTCCTAAAGATAGTGAAATAGTTAACGGGACTGCACCAGTCAATTTAGTTTGGGGAACTCGCGGTGTGGTTAAGAATTATCGAATTCAAGTTTCAAATGATTCATCTTTCAATAATATCGTCGTAGATAATTCAAATTTAACATCTACTTCCTTTACACTAAACACTTTAAAAGACAATACCACTTATTTTTGGCGTGTTAACAATACTAACTCTGATGGAACAAGTAATTGGTCTGCAGTTTACACGTTTTTCACTTCTTCTCCTTTTATAAATATTTTAAGTATAGATAACGACAGCGATCTTTACGAAGATTCAACTTACATAATTCGATGGCAGACGAATGTTGACGATACTGTAAGAATTGATCTACTAAAGAATAATACTGTGGTAAACACAATTGTAGATTCCTTAACTTCAGCTACACATGCTTATTTGTGGAAAGTACCACCTACTTTAGAGCAGGATTCTTCCTATCAAATAAAGATAAGTAGCTTAAACAATAACGCATTGTCTTCAGTAAGTGAAAATTCTTTTACAATACTTTCATCAATATCAAATGTAGACCAAGCTAATAATATAATTAAAGATTATAAGCTTAGCCAAAATTATCCTAATCCTTTCAACCCATCTACTCAAATTGAGTATTCAATCCCTCAGGAAAGCCGGGTGCGAATTGATATATTTAACGCTATTGGACAACGAGTAAAAACACTCGTAAATTCAACTCAAAGCCAAGGTAATTATTCTATCAGTTGGAATGCTACTGGTTTTGCATCCGGAGTATACTTTTATGCTATTAAAGCAACAGGTAATTCCGGGCAGAATTTTTATACTGTCAAGAAAATGATCTTATTAAAATAATTCTAATTTAATTTATGGAGATGCTGACTTATAAAAGTTAGCATCTATTTTTTTAAATAATAATGAGGCTAATTGTTGTGAAAAATTTAATGAATAAAATATTACTCTCCTTCATAATTATATTTTCTCTTTTAGGTACAAAATTATTCGCACAAAATATTTCTAACTATCAATATCTAAATCCATTGCCTAATTCATCTTATGTTTCAATTAACAGTAACATTTTAATTAGGCAAGGCAATGCCATAAACAAATCAAGCATTACTAATAATCTTATTGATGCTGTAGGTACAAAAAGCGGATTACATACAGGTAAAATAATTCTTGCCAATGATTCCCGAACATTAATATTTACTCCCTCTATTCCTTTTCAGACAGATGAAGATGTTACGGTAAATTTAAAAGATGGTTTGATGACTCAAGACGGACAAGACGCCGGCAAATTAACTTTTAAGTTTCATACTTGTTTAAATGCAAACACACTTATTCAAGAAAATGATTCTGTTGCAAATAAAACAGCACAAATTGCTCGTAAAACTCTTTCAACACCAGATACAGCTTTAGATCCAAATCTGCCTCTTGTTATTGTTGATAGTTCTAATCATCCTGCTCCTGGATATTTTTTCTTGCCTTCTTCTCCTTATATTGAGATTGTCGATAATGAAGGCACACCAGTTTTTTACCGTAACGTAAATGGAGATATTTATGATTTTGATCTTCAACCTAACGGTGAATTAACCTACTTTATTTATCCAGTTAGCCTATATGGTTTAGATAGTTCTTTTAATTTAGTTCATACATATTATACAGATCAAGCTGGTGGCACAGCAAATGGTTTCTCGGTTGATGTGCATGAACTTAAAGTTTTATCAAATGGGAATTATTATCTTTTTGGCAAACGGAATGTTACAATGGATTTGAGTCAATACGGTGGTTCTTCTTCTGCCGATATTATTGATGGAGCTTTACAAGAATTTGATTCATCAGGCAATTTAATATTTCAATGGGATGCTCTTGACCATTATAAAATTACAGATATTGACCAAAACGACCCGAATACACTTTTGACTTCATCTACTATTGACTTTACACATTTCAATTCTTTCGATTTTGATAGCGATGGATGCCTTCTTATCTCGGCAAGAAATCTCGATGAAATTACTAAAGTTGATCCTAACACCGGTAATATAATTTGGCGGCTTGGAGGCAAGAATAATCAATTCACTTTTATTAATGATAATATTGGCTTTTCACGCCAACACGATATAAGACGATTCTCTAACGGAGATATAAGCCTTTTTGATAATGGAGTTTTTCATTCAACTCAGGTTTCGAGCGCAGTTGAATATAAGCTGGACGAAATTAATAAAACCGCTACTCTTGTTTACCGCATTTATCACGATAATATTTTTACAGATACAGAAGGCTCGGTACAAGAACTCCCCGATGGCAATAGAGTAATCTCTTGGGGGCACAGCTACAATCCTGTAGTTAGTGAAGTAACCCAGCAAGGTTCTACTATTTTAGATCTTAGCTATCAATATTTTATAGATAACTACAGAGCCTTTAAGTATCAATGGAAAACTAATTTATTTACTACAAATGTAGATTCCCTTAACTTTGGAAAAGTTTCTTTAGGCAATTCACTTACAGAAAACATCACTGTGTATAATCCCAATAATTCTGCAGTTACAATAAACCAATTTTATTGCAGCGAGCCTTCCTTTTCAACTAGCATAAATGTTCCTGTTACTATTCAACCAAAAGATTCTTTAATTGTACCAATAACTTTTAAACCCCTTCAAGACGGAAATTATTCAAATTCTTTCAACATAAGAAATTTGGAAAGCTTTCAAGGTGAACCACAATTAATTGCAAGGCAAGTAATTTTATCCGGAACGACTCAAAATATTTCTTCCATAAATTCAAATTTAATTACTCCAGCCAAGTTTGATTTATCTCAAAATTATCCGAATCCATTTAATCCGACAACTAAAATTAATTATACCCTTCCACACGAAGGACAGGTAACAATAGAAGTTTATGATTTATTGGGAAATAAAATAGCTACATTAATCAATGAAAATAAACCTGCGGGGAATTATAACGTAGAATTTGATGGTAGCAGACTTTCTAGCGGCGTATATTTTTATACCATGCGTTCGGGAAATTTTATCGAAACTAAAAAATTAATTTTACTTAAATAGCTCAGCTTAAAAATTAAAATAAATAAAAGGCTGCAGTTGAGCGGCTTCTGCCTGATAAACAATTATTATCATAATAGCAATTAAAAGTGCCTGTACATATACAGGCACTTTTGTTATTAAATTTTGAATTTGAAAATCAACCTTTTTGGGTATAAAATGCAAAGCATATCCAAGCATCATAAGTATAAAAACTTTTTCATACCCAACGACAAATTGGAAAAATACTATACCATGAAAAAAAGTAAAAATCTGATGGAACATGCTAAAAGCATCTTTTAATGTTGCTGCTCTAAAAAAAACACCAGTAAACATAAGGAGATGGAATGTAAAAAGAATTTGAAAGAATTTTAGAATTTTAGAATTTCTAATATGAAGCCAATCATAAAAAGCATTCCTCCACTTTTGCGTTAAAAGAGAAAACGACAAATAAGTGCTATGCAGTAAACCGAAAACTACAAACGTCCAGTTAGCGCCGTGCCATAATCCGACAATAAAAAAAGTAATAAAAATTGCTATAGCACTACCATAAATTCTTAAATTTCTAAATTTCAACTGTAATGGTTTAAAAAGGTAATCAAGAAGCCAGGTTGATAAGGAAATGTGCCAACGCCTCCAATAGTCGGCAACACTTGAAGCTTTAAATGGAATATTAAAATTATCCATCAATTTGAATCCAAGAAGAAGCCCGATACCAAGTGCCATATCCGTATAACCGGAAAAATCACAATATATTTGTATTGCATAAGCATACATAGAAAGAAGATTTTCAACACCAGTAAACCTTAGCGGAACTTGAAAAACTCGATCAACAAAATTAAGACCAATGTAATCGGCAATAACATTTTTTTTAAATAATCCACAGAGTATCAAAAACACTGCTCTTCCCATATCTTCTTTTGTAATGGTAAACTCTTCCCTTTCAATTTGCGGGATAAACGCAGCAGCACGGTCAATTGGTCCGGCAAGAATGTTTGGAAAGAAAAACATATAAAGAGTAAAATCTCTTAAACTTTCGGTTGGGTTCATTGAGCCAATATAAAGTTCGATAACATAACTCATGGCTTTAAATGTGTAAAAAGAAATTCCTACAGGTAAAAGAATGTCAAGAGGATTAAAATGACCAGCATGAATGTCAGTCAAAATTCTGAGTAAGAAGTTTGTATACTTAAAATAAATCAGCAGCCCAATATCAATAAATAGACTAAGCCAAAACAACGTCCTCTTAAGACCAAGAGATTTTGTTTTGTAAAGCCAGTTTCCAAAATAAAAATTTGCTAATGTGGAAAAAAATAAAAGCAAGAAAAAATATCCGGAATTTTTATAATAAAAGAACAACGAAAAGAAAATTATTGTGAAAATTTTAATACTTTTATTTTTGCCTGCTAAACGATATACAAGAAGCAAAGCAAACATAAAAAAAAGGAAAAAACTTGTACTGAAGTATAACGGATTTTGAGGATCGTATAAGAAGAGATTTTGAAGCTTATTAAAATCTATACTGGAAAACATATCTTTCTTTTGTAATTTTTAATCAATTATATTTTGTAAAATAGAAAAGATTACACGAACTGACAGGCAAACATAAAAACATTCACTTAAATTCTCGGTCTTTAAAAAACTAAATAGAGGTTTTGGAATCAATAAGCCTTTGAAGCTCTCCGATATTTTTAACCTTTAAGATTTCTAACCCTTTAAATTTAACATTATATTCTTTTTCCACAGCGAGTATAACATTTATATGATTAAAAGAATCCCACCCGGGAACTTGGTTCGCAGTCGTTTCATCTTGAATTTCAAAATCATCAAGATTTAATTCTTTAAGAATAACTTGTTTAAGCCTTTCTGATACCATTCTAAGTCCTATAATAATATAAACACATTAAGATTATAATTTAAGTTAAAAAAATAAAATCTACTTATTTTCTTTTTTATACGCATCGATAATAGCTTCAGCAATCATGTTTCCAATTTTTTGCGCACCTTTTAAAGAAGGATGCGTATAATCCATAAGACATAAGTTTGCTTTTACCCATGCTTCCATAGAATTTTGGCCACCCATTGCTTCAAATAAATTCCAGAATGCAATGCCTGTTTTAGAAGCAATGCTTTCCTGAGTTTTAATTAAAGCCGGAACAGCGGGGTCAGTAACAAACCTTGTCCCTCTCTTTATTGCTCTATCACCAACACCAAGAAGAATTATGCTTGTCTCTGGAAAAGCCTTTTTTAAATTGTTAATAACCTTTACCATTTGGTTTTCATACCAACTGTTATCCCCCGAACCAAAGCTGGTTTCATTTGCACCAAATGAAAGCAATAATAATTTATAATTTAAAAGCTTGCCAAATTGTTTTAAAGATGATTCGGAAATATTAGTAAATCCAAGACCCGTATTCCCTCTCCACGGGAAATTATCAACATATACACCGTTACCATTTTCAAGACTTACACCATAAAAGTATGCTTGATCTGCCATAGTAGTTATTATTTTAATAGAATGCGCTGCACCGTTAGGAGCCTTTAATATCAATTCTTGAACTGCATTCCCCGGTTTTAAAACTGCAGTTTGTTCAGCAGTTCCATCAAACGAATATTTTATCGATGAATTTTTTGCATTGCTATAAAAAATTCTAACAAGTGAAAAAGATTTAAGATTCGTTTTCCATCCGGTAGTTTGATATTGAACCCAACTAATTCCTTCTGGAATAGAAACAAACCCATTCACTCCGAGAGGAATATTATTGGGGTTATTTGTATAAACCGTTATTGTATTCCAATTATTGGAAAATGTCTGTTTGGTAGTCATTCTAAAATTTGCGTCCTCAGAGGTAATAGATAGCATTCCTACACCAGCACCACCGAATTCTTTTTGTAATGGTTCTCTAATATCAGCTGTTATGTTATCTCCTTCTTCTCCCGAATCACCGTAATGAGCAACTCTAATTTGTTCGGTTCCGGTTTTTTTCAAAGCATTAAAAAAATATTTCATTTGTTCAACATTACCAGTAAGGGGAACTTCTTTAATATTAATTGATTGATATTCCGAAAAAATGTTATTTTCATCGGCAGTAATGTTCTTTGAGAATAGACTTTCAATTAGGTTAGAGGAAACACTTGCTAATATTGCATCCGTATTCACTTTATAATTCCCAAAATTTAAGTAATGATTCTTTGTAATAAAATTATGGGTAAAATCATTTTGAGCGCTATTCTTAAGTTCATTATTATTGGAGTTATAACCAACCAAAGAATCTGGCTTAATATCTATGAATAAATCAACCGGTTGGATTTGGTATCCAAAAATTGTTATTCCTTTTAAAAAGTGTGAAAGAACAATGACAAAAATTATTGTAAGTGTTATTAAAATAATCGGATTGTTTTTAAGATGTTCCTTTGACATTGAAATTTTTCCTAATTATAGTCAAGTTAAATAAATTGAAATGATTATAACATTTAAAATTAATTTTTATTAAAAAAATTTTATTCAATCTCATTATTGCATTATTAAAAAATAAACCGCATGCAGAATGAAACTTTGACAAACAAGAATATAAAATTTTAACGATTTTTTCCATCCAGGCAAATAACCTACAAGCTATTTTCGAGAAATTAAAAATTATTCTCTTTTCTTTTTTTTCCTGTAAACTCCACATTAATTTCCCAAAAATTGATTAAAATAAAACAATTATTATACCATATAAATATATTTTAATATTTACATTTTTCGCACTTAAAATTTATTAATATTAAAAATAATATCACTTTAAGATGATAATTATAAATAGCGAATCATTTTTAGACAGTTTTATCGTCTATCTTTGCCAATATTGGGGAAAAAAATATTTAGAAAATTTAAAATAAAAAATGCGAAAAGTATTTATCTTTCGCATTTTAAAATACACTTATCAAAGTCTTATTTTGTTATAAATCAATTTTTAGACAAGGTATTTATAAAAGTACTTTCTTAATATGTCTTTCGTACAAATTTTCGATTACATTTTTAGCGATAATATTTTCGTTCTTCTCAAGGGCACTAAGATATTTTTCACCCATTTCGGCAGCGACTTTGTACCCAATATGAAGCAATTGTCTAAAGTTTAGATTATAATTGGGATTTGATTGATCATGTCGAAGTACAGAAGCATATTTTTCGCCAGACCAGGAATCTACCTCATCAGGCGAAGGTAGTTTTTTTGTATCAATATCAATAACAGTTTTATATGGCTCACATAACTCGTCGTATCGTTTATAAGCTTTTCTATAAACTTCTTTGGCAATTTGTAGTCCCTCGCCTTCAGCTTCAGCCAAGCCGACAAGCTCTTCAAGCCATGTTGTTCCTGCAGTTTTCAAATGTATACCTGCATTAAACTTCTTTAGAGCTTTATTTATTATTGGATAAATAGAGAATTTATCGCTTCCGGAGTGAACGCTTAATTTCAAATCTTTTGGAAGTGAAAATTCTTTTACTGCAAAATTTATCACCGCAAGGTCTTCTTCAAATTCTTTTTCAAATTTAGAAACATCACCAACATAATCTACCCCTTTGTTGAATCTTCCTGAAAATTTTGGTGCGATAGTCCTAATAGGTATATTTTCCGTTGAAATTGCTGCAAGAATAAATAACATTTCTATAGGATTTTGGGGAAGATCTGTTTCATCCATCGAAACTTCAACAATAAAATTATCTTTTCCTTTTTTCTCAACTATAAGGTGATAAATTCTGCTAGCTTCTTGTACAGCAAAAAGAAATTTATTTGCCGTTTCTGCAATCATTTTTTCAGTAATTTTAATTTTCGTTTCTAAACCAGGAATTTGAACATCGCCGCAGTATTTTTTGAATTTGTTTACAAAAGAATTGATACTGTTTTCATCCGCCTTTTTCCCTATAAAATCTGCCACATCAAGAGTAAAAAAATCTGAGGTATCAATAAAATAATCAACCGATTTAACCCCAATATGATCGGCATCAACAAAATATGGATGTTTCCATCCTAATGCTTTTACGGCAAAATCTGCTTCCCTGCGAGTATCGCCAGGCTTGCTATTAATAATTTGATGCTCACGAAAAGATTTATTCCACACCGGGGTAATTAGAACACCACCTTTTTCAGCTTTCTGAATTGCAGACAATTGAGCTTTACCCTGATGCGCAAATCGATCGCCAACTCCCATCGAATACTTACCTAATTCCATTTAATGCTCCTTATTTTATGGAAATAAAAATGATTTAATTAAAATTCTTCTTTACCTTAATCGGTTAAGTAATTTAGCATTTTATCTCATCTAAAATAAAATTTAATCAATTACTAAAATCCATTAGGCAAGAAAAAGTATTTTTGTTTTTTAATAAAAAACTATTTCGAATTAAATACTTCTTAACAATTTCTTATTTTATCTCTTGTAATATATCAAAAAATAAATTTTTACCAAGCTTTTCATTCGAGAAAAATTTAAGTTTTAGTATGAAACGATATTGACCAAAGACCCCGTTTCAAATACGTTATTTATATGATAAGCTTTATATAATTGCTGTTTAATAGGACTCGTTTTACTCTTTTGGGCACTTTGCGATTCTTTTGAAGAATTAAAGCTATCCACCACATAATATCCAATTACAGAATTAAAATTTTGTTCGGCATGCGTAAAATTAAAATTATTCTTATTCTTGTTTTTTGAATCTCTGGAGGAAGTCCTTTTACTGTTGGTTGTCTGATTAATTTCATTATAAGAAGGTAACGCAGACAAAAGATTTGAAGCGGGAACATTTTGTTGAAAACGCAAGTTGTAAGAATCAAAATCTTGTCTTTCAACAGGCTTCTCAGTTACAATTCTACTTTTTAATTCATTAGAAATTTCTTTACTTAATGAATAAATATTTTCTTGGTTTATATCATTTAAATTTTGAACATTGGTTTGCTTAGCGGTAACTTGTACAGCTCCAACATAAGAACCATTATTTGAAATTGGATCCATATTCAAAATCTTTTTAAGAAAAATAATGAAATAAATATGTAATTGTCAACCTCAACCGGTAATTTTTTAAAAAACCTTTCGAATTGTAATATCTAGTATATAGAAACATCATTTTAGTAATACTATAGATTAGTTTCTAATAAAAAGTGAAAAAACGGATTATTTCATTCGACTTTTTCAAATACCAGAGCAATCCATTCATCAAGGGAGTTGCTTTCAATAAGCTTAAAACATAAACCTGAATAGACGTTTATAATTTCTTCTTCATCAGTAAATAAAAGTCCGGAAAGGATTACAATTCCGTTTTTTTTTAATTTTTCTTTTATCGAACCGGCAATTTTTATTAAAATATTTTTTTGGATATTAGCAAGAATAATATCAAAATCTTTTTCTAAAACATCTTTAATTTCACCAAGTCTTACATCGATTTTACTTGAAACATTGTTAAGAGAACAATTTTCTTTTCCATTAGCAAAGCACCAATCGTCGTTATCAATAGCGAGGGCTGATGCCGCACCAAGCTTTAAAGCGGCTATTGAAAGAACCGCTGTTCCGGAACCAACATCAAGAATTTTAGTTTCGGGTTTGACATACTTTTCAAGAAGACGTAAAACCAATTTTGTTGTTTGGTGCTCTCCGGTACCAAAAGACATTTTGGGATCTATTGTAATAACTATTTGCCCGGGCTTTTGTTTATATTCTCGAAAAGTAGGTTTAATAATTAATTTTTCAGAGACTTCTATTACGTTAATGCTTTTCTCCCACTCTTCATTCCAATTTTTATCCTCGAGAATATATTCCTCAACATTAAAATTAAAAATCATTTTTTGTTCAACAAGCTTTTGAAGTTGGTCTGAAATATTTTTGTCAGTCAACCCAGCTTCAGGCAAAGAATAAGCTTTTATGCAATTAACTTCTTCATCAATGCCTGATAAATCAAGCTCCCACAAGAGACTTGAAATAATTTCTGGTATAAAAGGCTCAGCTGTTATAATAAATTCTTTGTAAAATCCCATATAGTTCTATTGGTTAATTAAAAAATTGCAAATTGCATCCTGAAAAGATTGGGCTAAACTTGAGTTTCCTACAAAATTTTGAATCATAATTGAAAAAGCAATTAAGTGCCCATCATTATTATGAAGGTATCCAGATAAACAAGAAACGCCACTTAAAGTACCAGTTTTAGCGTGAACATTATTTTGTGCAGAGGTACCAACCATTCTATTTTTTAATGTCCCATCAACACCAGCAACAGGTAGAGAAGTGTAAACTAATTTATAAATTTCTGGTTGTTCAAAATAAATATATTTTAACAGAGAAATAATAAGGTTTGTAGAAATTAAATTATAATGAGAAACTCCAGAGCCATCAACAATTTTATAATTTAAAGGATTGAAACCAAGAATAGTAATTAAACTGTCTTCCATCTTAACACCATTTTGAGCCGTTGCAGGTTTGCCAAAAAAATTTGCAGACAAAGCATAAAGAAGCATTTCAGCATCAAGATTATCACTGTTTTTAATTAAGCCTGGTAAAATACTTTTGATCGGGCGGTCGATCTCTAATAAATTCTGTACAAAAAAAGGAGCATTTTTTATTTTAGAAATTCCTTTTATTTCAACACCATTTTTTATCAAACTATTTTTAAATAAATCAAGAAATAAAAGTTCTGGTTTAAATATATTCACTCTAACAGTATCAGCTAAAGAATCAGAAAGAAAATTACTTTTTATTATACCATCAATTTTGATGGTGTTTTTTCTTTCAAGCCAATCACGGCTAACTGAAATTGTATTTTCGCTGTCTGCAGCAACTGTAAATGCGTCATTTTCAATTTTTATGTAATCAGACTTAGGGATGAGTTGAATTAAAGGTGGACTATCAACCACCGACGGTTTTACAATTATATCAACAGAATTTTTATTTATGCAAAGCGGAGTTAAATAAGGTGCATCCGTTGAAGGATCGTCGTCCCACATCCATCCTTTTCCCCAAAATAATGAATCCATCATTGAAACATCACCATAAACATTACCTGTTATTCTATTGATGCCGAAATGTTTTACCATTAATGCAAGCGAGTCAATATTTTGAACTGTAAAATCAGGGTCACATCCGCCAATAACATATAAATCCCCGTATAAAATTCCCTTTAAAATTCCGCCTGTGTAGGAAATAGTGGTTTTAAAATTATAATCAGCACCAAGAAATTTTAATGCAGCCGAAACTGTAAAAAGCTTTAGATTAGATGCTGGTTTAAACAAAAGATTTTCATTTTTTTGATAAAGGGTTTTATTTGATGTAAGATCATAAGCACTTATAGAAATTTGCGTTGAAATAAAAAATTTATTTGTAAGAAGAGAATCTAATTCCAATTTTAGAACTTGGCAGTCATTGTCATTTAATAAATTAAGGGTTTGCGGAAATGCCGTAAGTACAAATAAAAAAAACATTGCAAAAATTGTTTTCCGCATACAATTAATTACCCGAAAAGAAGAAAAAAGTTTTTAATTAAAAATATTGTCTTTCTCTAAACTCTACACCGATTTCATTTTCAACAAATTCTTTCGCCTTTTTGATATCAACTTCGTTAATAGAAACAACAGATAAAACAACTTTTTCAACATAATTCTTTGATTCTTTAGCAAAATTAACCATCTCATAGAAATAAGTTTCATCAAGCCCCATTAATTTACCGTACTGAACAGGATCAGCAGAATTAAAGCTGATAGAAACAGAATCGATAAGACCTTTAAGTTCGGGAATGATATTTCTTTTATTTATTCTGTTTCCGTGTCCGTTTGTCATAAGTCTTGTTTTTCCACCTTGCTCTTTTACATAACGTGCAACTTCTTTAACAACATCAAATCTAATTGTCGGCTCGCCGTAACCACAAAATGCAATCTCTTTAAATTTTTTGGGATCGCCGATTTCTTTAATATAAACTTCAGCAGGCGGTTCTTGGTTTTTAGACATTTTAAGGTTGTAACCACTTAACGTACCGTCTGTTTCTCTTTCACAAAAAGAACAGTTAGCATTGCAACGGTTTGTAATGTTTATATAAAGTGTATTACCTATTTTATAAGTATAACTTACCTTTGGGATATTACCAATGCCAAATATCTTAAAAACATTAAAGGAAGTATAACGCGAAATATCTTCAACGGAAAGGCGATGAATTTCAGCCAATTTTTCGGCAATATATTTTACAAAGATAGGTTCATTACGCTTGCCGCGGTGTGGCTCTGGAGTCAAAAATGGAGAGTCGGTTTCAAGTAAAATACTTTCCATACTTAAAGCGGCTACAACATTTCTTAAAGCTTCTGATTTCTTAAAAGTAATGTTGCCAGTAAAAGAAATGAAATGATTCATCCTCACCAACTCTTTTGCATCCTCAAGAGAACCGCTAAAACAATGAAACTGTGCTTTCAAACCAGTGGAAGAATAAGACCGTACAATATCCATCACGTCTTTATCAGCTTCCCTATTATGTACTATAATGGGTTTATTAATTTTCAATGCAAGTTCAATTTGGTGCTTGAATGCTTCAATTTGTTTTTCCTTTGGTGAATAATCATAATAATAATCAAGACCAATTTCTCCGATGGCAACAACTTTTTCATGATTACTAAGGCTTTCAATCTCATTTAAAATAGAATCATTCCAATCTTTTGAATCATGCGGATGAACTCCAACGGCACAATAAATAAAATCGTACTTTTCTGAAAGCAATATTGCTTTTTTTGCAGTCTCAATATCAGTGGAGGGCACAATTATGAAATCTATACCTGCATGTTTAGCTCTATTAATTACCTCATCAACATCTTTTTCAAAATTAGGATAAAATAAGTGAGCATGTGTGTCTATAAACATTTTATTTTCTTCTTCCCCAGTAGTTTTAGTGAAAAGCTGAAATTATGTTAAACAATTTTTTTGCAGTTTAAAGTTAAGAATAAAGAAGCTCTTAGTCTCGATAATAAATTTAAAAATAATTCGACAAAAAAATTATTTGTCATTACAATTAGTTAAAATTTAATTGTGCCAAAATTAATATTAGATAAGTTAATAATCCACAGGACTTTTAAGAAATAGCTATTAACTGAGATAAAAAATTTCAATTTAATAATGTGAACTTGAGCAAGACAAGCATACAATTTCAAAAACTTTTAATAGATTAGTATATGAACTTAAATATAATTTTATTTCGACCAAGATTATCTTTTTAAGAAAGTAAGAACATGATCACGAAAATCAAAAAAGATTCATTATATTATGAATTTGCTGAGAAGCTTCTTAGCAAAAGAGAACTTCATTCATGCAACGCTTCACTTAAAACTGAATCAATTGAGTTTCTTGATGAGCTAATTGATTTTTTGTTTCCTCATTTTTCCAATAAGGTTTATTATTCACACGAAGATGTTATTGCAAAGCTTCAGCTACTTGAAAGGAATTTGATTTCACTTTTAAAAAAAGCAAATAGTAACTCTAGTAAAGATATTGAAGACATTGCCAATAAATTTATATCTAACATTCCTAAAGTGCATGATATGCTGTGGGATGATGCAGAAGCAATTTATAAAGGAGATCCAGCGGCAGAAAATATAGACGAAGTTATTCTTGCCTATCCCGGCTTTATGGCAATATTAATATACAGGCTTGCACATGAACTTTATAAACTAAATGTAACCATTATACCAAGAATATTAACTGAGCATGCTCACAAAATTACTGGAATAGATATTCATCCGGGCGCTATGATTGATTCTCCATTTTTTATTGATCATGGAACTGGGATAGTAATCGGAGAGACTACAAAAATAGGGAAAAACGTAAAAATATATCAGGGTGTAACTCTTGGCGCCCTAAGTGTAGATAAATCTCTTATGCACACAAAACGTCATCCAACAATTCTTGATAACGTAATAATCTATTCACAGGCAGTTATTCTTGGAGGAGAAACCATAATTGGCGAAAATAGCATTATAGGAGGAAATGCCTGGGTTACACAAAGTATCCCTCCAAACTCGGTTGTTTATAGCAAAGTTGAAGTAAAAGTAAAGTCTAACGAAAATTATTTTGATACTATGGATTTTATAATATAAGCTTCGAAAAAAATAAAATTAAATCAAAAGTTATCTGCAGCACTTGACATACTGAAATGATAACATTACTTTTGTTCAGTAAAAAATGAAAAGAAATAAAATAAATATTATCCTTGTCCAAAACGTTGCTGGTTGTTGCTGTACCAATACGTTTGCTATGTTACGGAAGGATAATATTTAATAATTTGAAATAATAAGATTTTGATTAAGCCCTTCCGTTACGAAGGGCTTTTTTGTTTTAATACAGTATAAAAAGAATAATTTTAAGATTAACTATAAACAAAATATAAAGGAGCTCAAATGAAATACAATAACATTCTCGAGACAATTGGCAATACACCGCACGTTAGAATTAACAAACTTTTCGGAAACAGCCACGAGGTTTGGATAAAACTTGAAAAAGCAAATCCTGGTGGTAGTATAAAAGATAGAATTGGTTTAGCTATGATTGAAGATGCCGAACGAAAGGGAATATTAAAAAAAGGAAGTATTATTGTTGAACCCACTTCAGGTAACACCGGAATTGGGCTGGCATTGGCTGCTGCTGTAAAAGGTTATGAAATTATTTTGGTTATGCCAGAGTCAATGTCGGTTGAAAGAAGGAAAATAATGGCTGCTTACGGAGCAAAGTTTGAACTGACTCCCCGAGAACTTGGAATGAAAGGCGCAATTGAAAAAGCAAAAGAGATCGCCGCTTCAAATCCAAAAGCCTGGATTCCACAGCAGTTTGAAAATTTTGCTAATGTTCAGGTACACATGGAAACTACTGCGAAGGAAATTTTTAACGACTTCCCCGATGGAATTGACTATCTTATTACTGGTGTAGGAACCGGTGGACATATTACAGGCGTTGCAAAAATACTTAAAGCAAAGTTTCCTAACTTAAAAGTTTTTGCAGTAGAACCTTCGACTTCTGCAGTTATTGCTGGTGGAAAACCAGGACCACATGCTTTACAAGGACTTGGAGCCGGATTTATTCCCATTATTCTTGAAACTTCTCTTCTCGATGGAACAATTTCAATTGAAAAAGATGAAGCTTTTGATTTTGCACAAAAAGTTGCAAAAGTTGAAGGTATTTTTGTTGGTATTTCATCTGGAGCTTCACTCGCTGCTGTTGCAAAAAAACTTAAAGATATTCCCAATGGAAAAAGAATTCTTACTTTTAATTATGATACAGGAGAAAGATATTTATCTATTGAAGGTTTATATTAAAAAGACTGGAACAAATAATTTTATTTCAATTTTTACATTAACAAACCTTGGAGGTCGGTTTACAAAAGACCTTCAGGTTTGTTAGTAATTTTACTTAGGAAGAAGCTTAAGGAAATGAATTATTTTCCAATGAACTTAACAGTAAAAGTCGTGCCTACACCTTTTCTGCTTTCAACTTGTATATCAGCATTATTTATTTCGCAATAATATTTAACGAGTGTAAGCCCCAGCCCGTTGCCTTCAAATTTTCTTGAATAGCCTTGTTCTTCTTGCCTGAAAGGTTCAAAAATATATGGTAGAAAATCTTTCGATATTCCGATACCCGAATCAATAATTCTTACAAAAATAATTTTGTCTTCACTTGTCACTTCTATTTTAACAAATCCCTTGTCTGTATATTTTATTGCATTGTCAACAAGATTGGAAAATAATTGTGTTACGCTGTATTGATCAGCAGTAATTATACTTTGTTTAGAATCATCAATAAGTATGAATTCAAGATTTTTACGTTCTGCAGATTTTATATACTCGTCATAAATTTCGTTCAAAACATCTTTCACTAAATTAAAAGTGGTAAAGTTTGGCTCATAGTTATGAGTAATAACTTGTGCAGCATTTACAATTAAGTCAAAAGTCCGTTTAATGCGTTTACCAGCATTCGAAACTGCCTCTAGATATTCTGGTAGATAAACAATGTTACTTTCTTTAATATCTTGGCAAATTAAGTCCGTGTAATTAACAATAGTAACAAGCGGAGTTCTGATTTCGTGAGAAACTTGAGATAAGAATTCAGATTTAAGTTTATCAGAGTTTTCGGCTTTTTCTTTAGCACGTATTAATTCTTCTAAAATTTTCTTTCGTTCTGTAATATCCCGGTCAATACCGACAGCATAATGTTTTCCTCCCCACATAATAGGGACACCAACATATTCAATAACATTTTCCTTTCCGTCTGGGCGAATCCATGAGAAAGAACCTCTAAAAGAAGAGCCTTTTTCTATGGCTTCAATCCTTTTTTGATTAGAATCATCTTCAAGCGAAATTTGAAGGTCTTTTATAATACCAATTTTTAATAATTCCTCTCGTGTTCTACCAGCCATTTCAGCATAGCGTTTATTACAATCAATTAGTCTGCGTTTTGAGAGGTCTTCATCTTCGATAAAAATACCAATTCCATCGTACACATTCTCAAACACCATTCTAAATTTTTCTTCACTTTCACGTAAGGATTCTTCAATTTCTTTTCTTCTATTTTCAATTTCAATTGTTTCAAGGAAGAAACTTATATCGTTAGATATTTCATCAAGCAAAGAAATTTCTTCTTTATCAAAAAAATTAATAGTGGAGGAATACAAAGAAAATGCACCAATTACTTTTCCAAATAGTTTGATGGGTAGAGCAATGGAAGAACGATAATCTCTTTTTAAGGCTTCATCTTTCCATATTGCCATTGAAGAATCTTTTTCTATATCATTGCATACAACATATCTACCTTCTCTCAAAGCAATGCCAGTTGGTCCATTACCTTCAGGGACATTATATATGGAAATTCTTCCGGCATTAGAAAGGTAGCCATCTTCATTACCTGCATGTGTTAACGGTGTTATATACCCCGTTTGCTCATCCACAAATCCAAACCATGCCATTTGGAATTTACCTAATTCAATTGCAATACGGCAGACTTCCCTGAGCAATTCATCTCTATCTTTAATGCGAACAATAGCTTGATTTATTTGGCTGATAACGGCATAAATACGATTAAATTTTATTATTCTTTCTTCGGCTTTTTTACGTTCTGTTATATCAATTACATGGGTAATAAAAAATTCCGGTTTTCCCTCTGAATCTTTTAACAGCATAACGTTTACATCAGTCCAGATAATTTCCCCATTTTTTTTTAAGTATCGTTTTTCTAAACGGGATGTTTCTTTTTCTCCGTTAAGTAAACATTGAATACTTCTATTGCTAATTTCAACATCATCCGGATGTGAAATATTGGAAAAATTAATTTCGGTAAGTTCATCTTTTGAATAGCCGAGCATTTTACAAAATGCTTCGTTTACTTCAATAATATTTCCTGTAATTGATGTAAGAAATTTTCCTATAGAAGCATTTTCAAAAGTATGACGGAATTTTGCTTCACTCTTTAATAGTTTTTTAAGCGCTTCCCTTTCTTCAGTTTGATCCCTAAAAACAAGTACAACACCGATAGTTTGGTTGTCTTCATTCTTTATCGGTGCACCGCTGTCTTCAATTGGAATTTCATTTCCATCTTTTGAAATAAGCAAAGTGTGGTTTGCAAGTCCCACAATATTTCCTTCGGATAATACTTTTTCAACTGGATTATCAACTTTAGCACGGGTATTTTCATTAATAATCTTAAAAACATCGACAAGCGGTTTACCTTTTGCTTCATCTTCACGCCAACCTGTAAGCTGTTCTGCTACAAGGTTCATCTGTTTAATAATGCCAGCTTTATCTGTTGTGATTACCGCATCGCCAATGCTATAAAGTGTAGTACGAAATTCTTCTTCTGTTTGCCAAAGAGCTTTGAAAAAATTTCTTTGCTTGTAATAATAAAACCAGGTCATCCCCATGCTTAAAGAAAATATAAGAGCTAATACCAGCAAAGAAATTAATATTAACCGGAAATATAATCCTGAGTAAATTTCTTTCTGGTCTACTTTTGAAATCATAAACCAATTGGTACCAGGTATTGAACTAAGGTAAGCAAGCGTTTTAACTCCTCGGTAATCTTTACCTTCAAAAATTCCATTATAATTCAAAACTGCTTTAACGGCTGCTACTTCTGTGTTTGTTAAAGGAATTCTTAGTTTAAGAGCTGCATTTTTTCTAAAACGAAGTTCGTTTAAGAATACAACGTCGTTACCATCTTTTCTTACAATTAACGTTTCGGCTGTTTTGCTTGGAATAGGCCAATGCTGTATTAGAGGATATAAATAATTCTCCGGGCAAATACGAAACACTAAAGCTCCAACCGGAATTTTATCCTTGTTTATTACTGGTGCAATTATGTTTAAATGAATGATTTTATTTTGTGCAGATAAATGAAAATCGGAAAAGATAATTTTTTTATAGGTTATGGATGAATCAATATCTTTTATAGTAGTGCTATCAATATCTTTTGTTAGTTTATTTCTATTTAACGAAAAAAGAATTTGATGATTTTTAGAAATAAGATAAATATTTTCATATCCGTGTCCCAATTTTATAGGCAAAAGAGTTTTTGTAAAATATTCTTCTAAATTATTTTTATTTTTGTTCGAACTTAAACTGATGGTATTATGTATAAAGGCTTGATTTGTAGAAAAGAATTTAGCTTCTGCTAGTCGCTCACTTCGCCAATCGGTAATTTCTTTTATTTTTAATTTGGCAATTGCTTTTAACTCTTCACTTTTTTCTGCACGAACTGAATTGTCTTCGCTTTTATAGAAAAGATAACCCCCAAGAATGATCATAAAAATTATAGCAGCAAACGGCAAAAACAATATCCGCTGACTTCCAGTTTTTATCGACTTTTCTTTCATCACAATCCAGTCACATTTGAAAAGAAAAAGTTTAAATCCAATTATTGAAGCATTCGCAATATAACTAAAATATCAATAAGGCAAAATAATTTTTGCCATTTGTAACATTCATTTATACCTTTATTTTGATTATCGAAACTTCTTGTAAAAAACTAAAGCATCAAACTTATTGATTAAAACTTTGTGTAATATATTTAACTTTCTGTTCTGTGAAGGGATGTTTTTTAAAGAAACGTGACTATTTTGCTTTTAATTTCACTATTTAAAACATTACCATAACAACTTTACAATGGTGAAATCAGACTTCAGACATGTAAAGCGTAACTTCTGGATTTAAAATGCGATTTTAGAGCAAAAACGCAAATTTTCCTAATATATCATTCGATACTATTAAAAGATAAATTATTTTAACTTTTCAAACCTTGCCTGGAAAAATCTGAGATATTTAGGTTCATAAACCATCTTTAATCCTTTAATAGATTTTCTTTTTTCATAGACTGAGACGACAGATTCATACGCAACATCAATATGGGCCTGAGTGTATACTCTTCTTGGCAGAGTTAAACGTACTAATTCGAGCTTAGGGAAATTATGCTCACCAGTAACAATATTTCTTCCAGCAGAAACAATACCTCTTTCCATAGAGCGAACACCGGAATCAATATAAATTTCAATAGCCAGGGTTTGAGCTGGAAATTCAATTTGTTTAAGATGAGGTAAAAATCTTTTAGCATCAAGAAAAATAGCATGCCCGCCGATAGGAAGCACAATAGGGATATTATATTGTAAAAGTTTTTGTCCAAAATATTCAACTTGACCAATTCTAGATCGGATATAATCATAATTGACCATTTCTTCGATACCGCGAGCCATAGCTTCCATATCTCTACCAGCAAGCCCGCCGTAGGTATGCAGCCCTTCATAAACAATAACGAGATTTCTGGCTTCTTCAAAGACTTTTTTATTTTTTGTTGCAATAAAGCCGCCAATGTTAACGAGTAAATCTTTTTTTGCACTAACCCAAATTCCCTCAAAATGAGAGCACATTTCTTTTAAGATTTGAGCAATGGATTTATCAGCAAAGCCTTTTTCTCTTTGCTTAATAAAAAAGGCGTTTTCAACAGCGCGTGTTGCATCGAGCCACATTTTAATTCCATGTTTCTTAGCATAATTTTCAACTTCAATAATATTAGCCATAGAAATAGGCTGCCCGCCAGCCATATTAACAGGAGCCGCAATGCTAAGATAAGATATTTTTTTTGCACCAACTTCTTTAACCAACTTATCAAGTTTATTTAAATCTACATTACCCTTAAATGGATGAGTATTTTGGGCATCATGTGCTTCATCAATAATAACATCGACAAAAGTAGCGCCAGCTAATTCTTGGTGAAGTCTTGTTGTAGTAAAATACATATTGCCGGCGACAAATTGTCCTGGTTTTATTAATATTTTAGATACAAGATGTTCGGCTGCTCTGCCTTGATGAGTGGGTACAAAGAAAGGATAGCCGTAATATTTTTTTATGTTGTTCCAAAGGTGATAGAAGTTTTTGCTTCCAGCATAAGCCTCATCGCCAAGCATCATACCAGCCCATTGATAATCACTCATAGCATTAGTACCGCTGTCCGTCAATAAATCGATATAAACATCATCAGATTTAAGAAGGAAGGTATTATAGCCAGCTTCTTTGGCAGCTTTTTGGCGATAATCTTTGGTTGTCATTTTAATTGGTTCAACCACTTTTACTTTGAAAGGTTCTGCCCAAGATCTTCTTGTTAATTTTTTTGCCATATTTAACTCCGCATGGTTTAAATTGAATATTAAAATTTTATTTCGATAGATTCTTTAATAGTTTCTAAAACAATAGTAGTTCTGGTATAAGCTATTGATTTAATAGAAGCAATTTTTGTTCTTAAAAGTTTAGTTAGTTCTTCGGTATCTTTAACTCTTACTTTGACAAGGAAACAATCTTCGCCAGCCACAGCATGCACTTCCTGAACTTCAGGAATCTTTGCAATTTCTTTAGCCGTCTTCAGATCGACAATAGGTCCGCTTGCTTTAACTTCAATAAAAGCAAGAAGACCTTTACCTACTTCGCTTGGTTCAAGTTCCGTTGTATATTTTTTTATAATTTTTCTTTTTTCCAGTCTTCTTATTCTTTCTAGAACAGCAGAAGGTGCCATATTAATCTGGCGGGCTATTTCGGCATTGGTTGTTCTAGAGTTGGTTTGAAGTATCTTCAGTATTTTGCTATCAATATCGTTAATCATTCGTTAATCTTTTAATTATATAGAATATTATTCGTAATATTACAAAATGTAAGAATATCAGTCAAGATGGAATTTCTACTATAATTTAGATTTATCGCTTTAAAAGAATGATTATTTAATGCTATCGAGAAGCAAGAATTTATTCTCTTGATATAGGTTGGTTTTATCAAAGTACTTTTTTTTATAATTGCATATATCAAGAAGGGGACAAATACTGCATGAAGGTTTAGCAGGTTTACAAATTTCTCTTCCAAGGCGTATAAGATTTGTATGAAATTGGTGTGCAATTCCATGTGGAATATTTTTATTAATTATTTCAAACGTTTTATTTGGTGTGGTAGTTTTAACTATGCCAATTCTATTAGTGGTTCGATGAACGTGAGTATCAACGGGGCAGACATTTTTTCTTAGTGAAAATAATAAAACGCAACTTGCAGTTTTAATACCGATTCCATCGAATTTTGTTAATTCATTTAAAGCTTTTTCGTTATCGAATTTTTTTATGTAATCTAAAGAGAGTTCATTTCTTTCTTTTATTAGAGTATTAAGGAGCGATTTAATAGCTTTGGACTTTTGCTTACCCAACCCTGCAACCCGGATAATATTTTCAATTGTTGAAGCATCAAGTTTAGCAACAGTTTGCCATGTTGGATACTTATCTTTTAAGTTCTTAAATGCTTTGTAGGAATTTTTATCATTAGTATTTTGGGAAAGAATTGTGGCAATTAGTAAGTCCAATATTTCTGGAGGTTTTTTTGCACGACTTGGTATTCCGTATTTTTGTATAAGAAGTTCATTTACCAGTTTTATTTTTGCACTAATTTGATGAGCCATAAGAATTTGATTTAATTTTAAAAATAAGTCTATTCAAAAAGGTTTTTTCCGTAAAACAAGTTTAAAGGGAACTAAATAAATGAAACTACGCAACATTGAAAAAAGAAGCGTCACACCTTACCCTTCTACATTTTATCTGGAGGTATCCACAATGCCAAAATTAGTAGAAAATGGATTCTCACTTTCGTGTGAATGACTGTAATAGACATAAGTAAATATTAAATTTTAATTAATGAATGTACTATAAATTTTATTACAAATATAATTATCTGATTAAAAACAAAAATACTCAAATATCAACAACTGTTCTTTACAAATCGATATTTTTTTCAAAACATGTAAAAATTCTTTGAAGGGAAAAACATTTTTCCTAAATTATGCATATAAAATTTTTGGATTATTCACAATCAAAAACAACAACTTGAGTTCAGAAGATAAAAAATCTTTCGACTCTGTGAATAGCGCGGTATTACGTAAGAATACCGAAACTATAGATTATAAAAAATTAGTCACAGAAATATCCGGTCAGGACCCTTCTATTTGTTATCAGTGTGGTAAATGCTCTGCGGGTTGCCCTGTAAGAGCGTATACAGAAACACCGCCCAACAGAATCATCAGATATTTTCAATTAGGGCTTTATGAAAAAGCATTAAAGTCTGAGACGATCTGGCTATGTACAGGCTGCATGACGTGTTCTAGCCGATGTCCGAAAAACTTTGAGCTCTCTAAATTTATGGATGCCCTGAGAGAAATAGCCGTTAAGAATAATTATAAGCCCAAGAATACAAACGCTATTAAGTTTCACCAATCTTTTTTAAACCAAGTAAAAAAGTATGGAAGAACTTTTGAATTCGGGATGATTCGTGATTATAAATTACTAACCGGTAAATTGTTTCAAGACATTGATGCAGCACCGGCAATGTTTATAAAGGGAAAAATTAGTATAATGCCTCATAAGATTAGTGATAAGGATATTATCCAAAAGATATTTAAAGATTCTTCTGAACAAAAAGTAAAAGCGGAAAATATTTCTGAATAGGAAAACTAATAATGAATCTAGGGTACTATCCTGGTTGTTCACTAACTGGTACCGCAAAAGAATATGATGCTTCTTTAAGGGAAGTTCTTTCATCCTTCGGTATTCAGTTTAATGAAATTAATGATTGGTCCTGCTGTGGCGCCACTTCAGCTCACGCCACCAATTATTTGCTATCTATTGCACTTCCGGCAAGAAACCTTTTACTCGCCAAACATCAAGGAATGGAAGAAATTTTTGCTCCATGTGCTGCATGTTTTAATCGTTTGATTTCTTCTAAACATGAACTTGAAATAAATAAAAATATAAAATTAAAAGTAGAAGATTTGTATACTGATAAATTTGATAGTTCACCCGAAGTAATTAATGTTGTTCAACTTTTTCTCCAACACATTGGGCTAAAAGAAATTTCCACAAAGAAGAAAATAGACCTTAGTAATTTAAAGATTGCATGTTATTACGGTTGCCTACTATTACGTCCAAGGCAAATATTGGAATTTGACGATAATGAAGATCCGCAAATGATGGAGGAAATAATAACTGCTGCCGGTGCAAAAGCTGTTAAATGGGATTTTAAGACCGAATGTTGCGGTGCTTCACATACAATAGCAAATACAGAAATAGTAGAGAATCTTTCAAGAAAAATTATTGAAAATGCAGCCGTGAATAAAGCTGATTTAATTGTTGTTGCATGCCCTATGTGCCATTCAAATTTAGATATGCGACAGAAAAATATTTTGAAGCATAATCCCGGTCATAAGGAAATACCGGTCTTGTATTTGACCCAGCTAGTGGGATTGGCAATAGGAATTGATTATTCTAAACTCGGTTTAAATCTTCATTTTATTAACCCGCTTCCTTTATTAAACAGTAAGCTGAAAAAAGAGGTCGGTACATGAAAATCGGAGTTTTTGTTTGCCATTGCGGCGAAAATATAAGTAAGACGGTAGACTGCTCAAGAGTTGCAAAGGCTTGTGCAGAAATTCCAGGAGTAGTGCATACAGAAGATTACAAATATATGTGTTCGGACCCAGGACAAAATATAATAAAGCAGGCAATTAAAGAAAAACAACTTGACGGAGTTGTTATCGGCGCTTGTTCTCCACACATGCACGAAAAGACATTTAGAAAAGTATGTAATTCGGCAGGAATAAATCCTTACATGGTTGAAATTGCAAATTTGCGAGAACACTGCTCATGGATTCATGACGACATAGAGGCAGCAACAAGAAAGGCAATAGACCTTGTCCACATTGCAATTGAAAAAGTTAAATACAATGAACCGCTGATACCAATTCGCGTACCGATAAGCAAAAAAGCTCTTGTTATAGGCGGCGGCATTTCGGGAATTCAGGCTTCACTTGATATTGCCAATTCAGGCTTCCAAGTAATTTTAGTTGAAAAAGAACCTTCGATCGGTGGACATATGAGCCAGCTTTCTGAAACCTTTCCTACTCTTGACTGCTCTCAATGTATTTTGACTCCAAGAATGGTGGAAGTTTATCAGCATCCGAACATAAAACTAATGACCTATTCCGAAATCGAAAGTGTAGATGGATTCATTGGAAATTTCAAAGTTAGAATTAGAAAAAAAGCACGCCATGTAAGGGAAGATTTGTGCACTGGTTGCGGGGACTGCACTCAAAAATGTCCTATTAAGAAAAGTGCAGTTAGTGAATTTGAAGAAGGATTAACAACTCGCACGGCAATTTATGTCCCTTTCCCTCAAGCTGTTCCAAACATTCCGGTAATTGATACTGAAGCATGCACTTACTTTAAAACAGGCAAATGCCAGATGTGTGTAAAAGTTTGCGGAAGAGGCGCTATTGATTTTAAGCAGCAGGACAGTTTCGTTGAAGAAGAAGTTGGTGCAATAATAGTTGCAACTGGATACAACCTTTATTCAATTGATAAAAAACCAGAGGGAAGTATTTACAAAGGCTACGGTGAATATGGCTACGGGAAATTTAAAGATGTAATCAACGGACTTCAGTTCGAACGGTTGGCAAGCGCATCTGGGCCAACATCCGGGGAAATCCTTCGTCCTTCGGATAAAAAACAGCCTCAAAAAATTGTCTTTATTCAATGTGTTGGCTCGCGCGATGAATCAAAGGGAATTTCCTATTGCAGTAAGATTTGTTGTATGTACACAGCAAAACATGCAATGCTTTATAAACATAAGGTGCCCAAAGGTGAAGCTTACGTCTTCTATATGGATATTCGTGCCGGAGGGAAAATGTATGAAGAATTTGTTAGAAGAGCTATCGAAGAAGATGGAGTAAATTACATACGTGGACGCGTTTCAAGAATTTATGAATCAAACGGGAAATTAATTGTTAAGGGCGAAGATACAATTGCAGGCGAAGCAGTTGAAATAGATGCTGATCTTGTAGTGCTTGCAACTGCAATGATTGCACAGGAAAATTCCTCATCTCTTGCTCAAATGCTCGGTGTTCCATACGACAAGCACGGCTTTATGCAAGAAGCTCATCCTAAGCTAAGACCGGTAGAAACAAGCAGTGGAGGAATTTTTCTTGCAGGGGCGTGCAATTCTCCACGTGATATTCCAGAATCAGTTGCAATGGCTTCTGCAGCTGCTGCAAAGGCTCTCGTTCTTTTCGGTTCTGATGTTCTTGAAAGAGAGCCGGTAATAGCAAAAGTAAATGAATCAACATGCGCAGGATGCTTTTACTGCCAGAAAGTTTGTGCTTATAATGCCATTGAAAGAAAAATTATTAAAGACAGACTTGGAAACTTTATAAAAGAAATTGCTTATGTAAATACAAGTCTCTGCCAAGGCTGCGGAACTTGCAATGCAACATGTCCTTCGAAATCTGTTGAATTAATCGGCTTCAAAGATGATCAGATTTTTGCTGAAATTTTAGCTTTAGCAGAGGTGTAAATTGGAAGATAAAAAAATTGAAATCTGGGAACCTAAAGTCGTAGCCTTTGTTTGCAATTGGTGTACTTACACGGGAGCCGATCTTGCCGGAACTTCAAGAATGAAACAGCAGACAAATGCACGCTTAATAAGAGTTCCATGTACAGGAAGAATAGACCCGTTATTTATAATTAAAGCATTTGAGAGTGGTGCTGATGCAGTTCTGGTTTCAGGATGCCATCCAGGAGACTGCCATTACAATTCGGGCAACTACCATGCTCGCCGCAGATGGATTTTCTTCAAGGAACTTCTTGATTTTGTTGGCATTGATTCAAAAAGATTATTCTTTTCATGGGTTTCCGCTTCCGAAGGAAAGAAATGGGTGGATGTGATAAATCATGTTATCGACACGGTCAAATCCGAAGGTCCCTTTTTAAAATATAAAAATCTAAAAAAAGAATTTGAGATACCGGTTGAACTAAATGAGTAATAGGAGTTTTTCTTAAATGAATGATTTGATCGAAATATCAACCGAGCTGCTTTCTTCTGGAAAAGTTTCACTTATTCTCGGCTATGGCGAGGATAAAATAACAAAACGGGTAAGGCCAATAATTATAAGAAAAGCCGGAGAGGCAAACCGCTTGGTTATTAATAATTATTGTGTAAACAATCTTGCTGTTTATTTAAAGCATTTAAAAAAAGTTACTAATGGTAAAATCGGTATTGTATCCAAAGGTTGTGATACACGTGCAATAGTCGCATTAATTCAGGAAAACCAAATTAAGAGGGATGACGTTTTTATTATTGGTGTAAACTGCAATGGAGTTGTAAATAATTATTATGATGAACCGCTTCCAGAAAACTCGCAAAGCAAATGCCGTGTCTGCCAAGTAAGAGAACCTAAAATTTACGATGTTCTTGTCGGAAAATTAGATAAAATTACTTTTGCACCTTCTGAAAAAATTAACTTGATTAAAAAACTTGAAGCGATGTCTTCAGAAGAAAGATGGAATTTTTGGGAAAAGCAGTTCAGTAAATGTACAAAATGCTATGCATGCAGGCAGGCTTGCCCCCTTTGCTATTGTGAACAATGCGTGGTTGAAAAATCAATGCCACGATGGGTAGAAAGCAGTTCATCAATACGGGGAAACTTTGCATGGAATTTAATTCGTGCATTTCATTTGGCCGGAAGATGTATTGGCTGTAATGAATGTGAGCGTGCATGCCCGATGGATATTCCACTCTCGCTTTTAAATATAAAGATGGGAATGATTTCAATGAGCAAATTCAACTACCAGCATGGTATAAGCGAGGATGTTCCGACACTTGTCGGGAATTATGATCAAAATGATAAAGAAGATTTTATACTGTAACAAACATCGTAATACTTTGTGTTGCTTTAGTAAAACTTTGTGGATTAAAAAAACATAAAAAGTAAAATAAAGCTCCGCAACAAGTATTCCAAGTATTATGAAACTTAGAAACAATATATTATTATGGAAAATTTATTTATAACCGAGAATGACTTAAACCGTCTAACTGAAGAATTATTAAAGCAAAACTGGAATATTATTTCCCCTTCAGAAGACAATAAAAGTTTTAAAACTGTTGACGGTTCTAATAAAATAAAAATGAACCCTGAAGCAGCTCCTACAAAAATATCCTTTAAAGAAAATTTTTTCCCGAGGACAGAGCCTCTCTTCTATTTTAAATCAAATCAAAAAGGTGTTGAACTTATTGAACCACGATCATGTAACGCAAAAACGATCATCTTCGGAGCAAAGCCATGTGATGCGGCTTCTGTTCCAATTTTATCAAAAGTTTTTAACTGGGATTACCGGGACGATTTCTTCAACCAAAGAGTTGAAAATACTATTATAATCGGTCTTGCCTGTTGCTATTCTGATGAATATTGTTTTTGTAATTCTGTTGGACTAAGCCCAAATTCAGAAAATGGTTCCGACATTTTTTTAGAAAAGTTAAACGACGGTTCCTTTGAAGTAAAAGTTGTAACTGAAAAAGGGAAAGGCTTCATAGAATCGTTTAAAAACTTTTTTAGCCAAATGGAAACTAGTAATCTATTACCAGCTAATGCCACTTCTTTAAATGAAAAAAGAAATATTGATTATGCAAACATTAAAAATTGGCTTGATAATAATTTTGATAACAAGTTTTGGAATTCTGCCGGAGAACTTTGCTTAGGTTGCGGCCTATGTGCATTTGTTTGTCCTACCTGCCACTGCTTTGATATTATTGATGAAAACTACGATTTAAGTTGCGGTAGAAGGGCAAAGAATTGGGATAGCTGTCAATTCGAACTTTTTACAAAACATGCTTCGGGACATAATCCGCGAGATACCAAGGAAAAGAGATACCGCCAACGTATTATGCACAAGTTTAAATATTATAACGATCGTTTCGGAAAAATTCTTTGTACCGGCTGTGGAAGATGTTCACGAGGATGCCCTGCTGGTATTGATATAGCAGGAATACTTGAAGACATAAACTCAATTTCTTCAAATATAATTGAGACAATTTAGCTAAGGATTTGAAATGAATATTTACAAACCGGAATTAATGATCATTAAAGACATTATTGATGAAACACCGGATATAAAAACATTTAGACTTCAATTTAAAGACCCTGTAGTAAAAGAAAAATTTAATTTTAAGGCTGGGCAGTTTGCTGAATACTCTATCTTCGGCGAAGGTGAATGTACTTTTTGCATTGCTTCCTCCCCTACCCGCCTGGATTACGTTGAGTGTTCTTTCAAGCAAGCAGGAAAAGTTACTACTGCAATGAAAAAATTAAACATAGGTGATACAATTGGATTTCGTGGCCCGTATGGTAACTACTTCCCTATTGAAGAAATGAAAGGTAAAAACATATTATTTATTGCGGGCGGAATCGGTCTAGCTCCGGTTCGCTGCGTTATCTGGAATACTCTTGACCTGCGGGAATACTTTAATGATATTACCATAATTTACGGGGCAAGAACAGTAAATGATCTTGTTTATAAAAATGAATTAAATATCTGGCAGTCAATGGATGGAATTAAAACAGTTGTTACAGTCGATCCCGGTGGAGAAAAAGCTGACTGGAAAGGCGAAGTAGGTTTCGTCCCATCAATTGTTGAAAAAGTTTCTCCCAAAAGTGAAAATACAATTGCAATAATTTGCGGACCACCGATTATGATAAAATTTACTTTCCCTGCTCTACTGAAACTCGGTTTTAGTGAAGAAAATATAATTACTACTCTTGAGAACAGAATGAAATGTGGACTTGGTAAATGTGGAAGATGTAACGTTGGAAACATCTATGTTTGTAAAGATGGTCCGGTATTCACTTACAGCCAGCTAAAAAATCTTCCAGATGAATTCTAATACACTTTTAGTATTAAAAATACTTTTAATAAACAAATTTTCTATACCTTCAATAATAATATTGATTAACAATTTATTCTTAATTATTTTGCAAATAGAAATTATCTGGGGCTATAGCTCAGCTGGGAGAGCGCTTGAATGGCATTCAAGAGGTCAGCGGTTCGATCCCGCTTAGCTCCACAATTTTTTCCACCGAATGGGTGAGCGTCTCGATTGGAATCGGGATGGTTAGCTACTCGTTCCCGCTTTGATTAACTTTTTTTAATATAAATTATTTTGTATTGTTTTGATTTTCCTTAAGAGCTATTTTAGAAGGAAAAAATATTCAGTATGAAATCAATTATCTCAGTAATATTAATTATTTTATTTTCGGCAGTAACAATCTTTTTTGGATGCAAAGATACTGTAACAGCAAGTCAGATTGACAGTGTAGTTATTCCATCAACGAATGTAAGCTATTCAAAATATATTCAACCAGTTTTTAATAACCGGTGTACACCAAGTTGTCATAATAGTTTTTCAACAGATGCAGGAATTAATTTAACTTCATGGAGTGGAGTAGTAGCAAATCCGAATGTTGTTTTCCCTTATCAACCAGATAACAGTACGCTGGTTTTAGCCATTGAAGGAAACCCAAGTGTACCAGCTATGCCTCCAAAAGGAGTATATAAGCCACTTACGTCTAATCAAATTCAAGGAGTAATAACTTGGATAAAAGAAGGGGCAAAAAATAATTAATTAAATTAAGTATAAGTGTTTGTTTTTGATGACTTTTTCTTCTCAACGTATAAAACATGGTATATAAGACTTCTATTTGGACAAAAGTCCATGTTATTTAATGTATACAAAAAAGCATAAATAAATTATAAAGAGGTTACCAAACACACTTCGGGTACTATTCATAACAATTGAGCCAGTAGCTTACAAAAAAAAGAGACCTCGTAGTAAAATCGCTCAATTAGAAGAAAATAAAATATTTAACGTGTAAACCTGACCTTCAAACGAAACAATAAGAATCGATATTAAAAGTAAAACCTAATTCCAGTTCGTAACATAATACCGCTCATATCGATGACTTGCTGAAAAGTATGGGTTTTGCCGGTTTTCGGATCCGTCACGGTATTATCCCAGCTTGGTTGAGAATAATGGTAATCTAATTCAAGAAGGAAATCGGATCTATAGCCGATTTTATAACTGATTCCGGCGCCAATTCTCCATGCAAAATCAAAAGCTCCTCTAAAATTACTATTAGCCGGATTGTCGTAATCATGATAATTAATTAACAGGGTTTCTAAACCGATAGCGCCGGTAAAAAAAGCTTTTGTTTTTATAGCAACAGGCCAGTTTAAAGTTGCGGAAGCCATAATGGGAATAGCGTGCAGGGTAGTAGAAGCTCTTAATTCATTAATGGAACTATTGATTCCATAGTAATCGTTAAATTGAGAGACAAGGTTTTGGTCAACAAAATTTTTATGAAACCAGTCAACATCCCAACCAATAATCAGGCTTTGATCTATTGCCCACCCGCCTTCATAGCCAATAATAAAACCGGCATCTGTGGCAGAGGGGACAAACAAACCAAGTTTTACGCTACCAAAGTTTTGTTGAGCAAACATGCTAGCCGGAAGAAGCAAGAATAAAACAAATAATTTTTTCACAATAAATCCTTTTTTACTACTTAATAGGGCAAACAAAATGCCATTTAAATTTAATATGTTTTTTTACGATTTTATTATGCAAAGAAGATTTTATGTATACAAAATAAATCAGTTGAATATTTTTTTATACATCATAAAAATAATAATTCATATACAAAATAAGATATGTGCACAAAAGAAAGAATTGTTCATTTTGAAAAAGAAAACTAAATTAAATAACACTTTGTTTTATCTATCCAAATGATTATTTTTTTGCATAAATAAAAAAAATAAAAATATAAGAGAAATGAAATATCTTCTTGTAATACCTTCAATTGATATTCAAAATGGAAAAACCGTTAGAGTTGTCCAGGGAATACCAGAACTAAACTGTGCTGAATATGACAGTGATCCAGTAGAAATGGCAAGAATTTGGCGAACTGAAAATGCAAAAATTATACATATAGTTGATTTCGATGCAGCTATTAACCACAGCCACCGGAACTTGCCAATAATTGAAGAGATATGTAAATCCGTTATTATTCCAGTTCAACTTGCAGGAGGAATTAGAAATGCTGTCAATGCAGAAATAATAATGCAGACCGGCATCAGTCGTTTAGTAATCACAACAATGGCTATTTTAAATCCTTCTGAGTTCAAAAAGATTTTTGAAAAATATGGACCTAGCAAAATTTCTATAGCCCTTGACATAATCGAGGAAGAAATCGTAATAAAAGGAAGACAGCAAAAAACTGGTGTCAATTATCTTGAATTTGCTAAATCCATGGCAGAGATGGGAGTAGAAAGATTTATTGTAACAGATATTTTACGAAATGGAACGCTTGGAGGTCCTAATCTTGAGTATTCAAAAAAAGTTGCTGAAGTTACAGGAGGAAAGGTTACTCTTTCTGGTGGAATAAGAAACAAAGATGAGCTTATGGACGTGCAAAAGCTAATTCCTTTTGGAGTTGATTCGGTTATTGTTGGCAGAGCATTATATGAAAATAAATTTCCATGTCAAAAATTATGGCGTGTAGCCGAATCGGGAATCTTTGCAGGAAAAACAAAGTCAAACTGAAACGAGGAATTAATGGATACAAAAAATTCGGATAACATTCATAGTAATTTTTGGTCAAACATATTTTCTACACCAGCAAAAAAAGATGATATGCGAAGTTTTCTATCTTCCACTCCAATTTTCAAATATCTATCTCAAAAAGATATTTCATATTTAATTGGTATAATGCACAACCGAAATTATATTGCTGGAGAGTACATATTTTATCAAGACGATCCAGGAATTGGAATTTATTTTATTCGTTCTGGAGAAATAGTTATTCAACGAAAAATTTCAGATAAGGAGATTCTTCCACTTGCTTCTTTACAAAAAGGTGATTTTTTTGGAGAGCTTGCCATCGTAGATGGTGAAAGAAGATCAGCTTCGGCAATAGCAAAAACAGATGTGCAGCTTTCGGTGATATTTAAGCCCGATTTAGATGAGTTTATAGAAAAGTATCCTAAAAAAGGAATAAAGATATTAAAAAGCATGTCATACATAGTTACCACAAGATTAAGGCTTCTTAACGAAGAACATTTTAACTTTCTTATAAAAAACAAACAACAAACAGAAGGGAAATTATGGAACCTCAAATAAAAAAAATTATGGTGCCAATAGATTTTTCCGACTTTTCAAAAAACGCTTTAAAATATGCAGTAAATTTTACGAAGCAGTTTGGAGCGGAATTATTTTTAATTTACGTTGTAGAGCCGGTTATTTATCCTCCAGATTTTAGCATGGGGCAAATTGCAATCCCCACAGTTGATCTTGAAATGGATAAGCGAGCAGCAGAAGAACTTGATAAACTTGCTCAGAAAGATATTCCACCAGAAATAAAGACGCATAAGATTGTTAAAACCGGAAAACCTTTTATAGAGATAATTGATACAGCTTCTCAAGAAAATATAGATTTAATAATTATTGCAACACATGGTCATACAGGAGTTGAACACATCCTTTTTGGCAGTACAGCAGAAAAGGTTGTACGTAAAGCTCCCTGCCCAGTATTAACTATAAGAGAGCCAATCAAAGGGTTCTCGATAAAAGATGAATTGGGAAAAGGCACAAAATAACAGCAAAAAATAATTCAGTTAATAAATTTGAAAATTTAATATTGGAGGGGAAAAAGGAAATTAACTATTTTTTTCTTTCAGTAACAAAATCTGCCAGTTCTTCAAGAGCATAGCGGCTTTGGGATTCGGGAAAGATTTTGAGACTATCTTTAGCCTTTTGGGAATATAAACCGGCAGTTTCCAAAGCATAATCGATACCTTTATTTTTTCTGACAAATTCAATTACTTCTTTTACTTTTTCCTTATTACCACCTTTTTTAATAATCTTTTTAATATGCAAAGCTTCATCTTTAGGAACTTGATTTAATGAATAAATTAAAGGGAGAGTAATTTTTTTTTCTTTAATATCTCCGCCGATTGGCTTTCCGGTAGTAAGGACATTCCCTTCGAAATCGAGGATGTCATCTCTAATTTGAAAAGCAATACCAAGATTTTCTCCAAACCTTTGCATTGCATCGTGATATTCTTTATTATTAGAAGCACTTAAAGCACCGATAACACAACAAGTTTCAATTAAAGAAGCAGTTTTATCCGAAATAATTCTGAAATAAGTTTTTTCATCAATATCAAGCTTTCTTGTTTTTCGCATTTGTAACAGTTCACCTTCGGACATTCTTTTAACCGAGTTAGTCATTACATCCAAAAAGTCAAAGTCTTTACCTTGCACTGCAATCATTAAGCCGCGCGCCAGTAAATAATCTCCCATCAATACGGCAACTTTATTTTTAAATACTGCGTTTATAGACCAGAATCCCCTTCTTTTCTCGGCGTTATCTACAACATCGTCATGAATAAGAGTAGCAGTATGAAGAAGCTCAACCAGAGTAGCACCTCTATATGATCTTTCTGTAATTCCTCCAGAAACATTAGCAGAGAGCAATACTAAAAGGGGCCTAATCTTCTTCCCTTTTTGACGAATAATATATCTTGCAATTAAATCGACTAAAAAAACATCTGATTTTAACGAAGCTTTAAATAATTTTTCAAATTCATTTAGCTCGTCTTTAATAGAAATACTTATTTCTGATAATTGTATACTCAAGATTTTTTTACAGATAATTTGGAAATAATAATACTTACCTCATAAAGAACAATTAAAGGAACAGCAAGAACTATCATTGAAACCGGATCGGTACCAGGGCTTAAAAACGCAGCAGCAATAAAAATAATTACAATAGCATGTCTTCTGTATTTTTTCATAAAATCCGGTTTTAAGATGCCTAATTTAGAAAGGAAGAAAGAAACCATCGGTAATTCAAACACCAAGCCAGAACCGAGCATAATACTAATAATGATAGACATATACTCGTCAATTGCAAAAATATTTTCTATTTGAGCCGTACCAAATTGTGCAGCAAATTTAAGAGATAAAGGAAGCATTACAAAATAAGCAAAAGCAACGCCTAATAAGAAACACAATGTAGAAAATGCAACAATTGATGAAATATATTTTTTTTCATTTTCTTTTAAAGCCGGAGAAATAAACTTCCACAGTTGATAAAAAATATTAGGAAGGCTAATAATAGCTCCTCCAACCATAGCAACTTCAAAAAAGAGCATTAATTGACCGAAAGGTTTTAAGTTCTGAAGTTTTATCCCGGCATGTTTAGCCGGAAGAAGAAGAACATCGTTAACAAGGAAATCAACAAATATCCAGCAAATTAAAGTACCAAGGGCAAGACCTATCAGAGAATAAATAATGCGCCATCTTAATTCCTCAAGGTGCTCGAGGAAAGTCATTTCACCTTCAGAACCTTCTTCAGAATTATTTTCAACGGTTATTAAATCTTCGGAAGCCATATTACTATAAAAATATTAGTTTAGTTCCGAATAAAGTGGAAAACCAGCACATAATTCTTTCACTTCATTTTTAATTTGTGCAAGGATTTGTTCGTTATCAACATTTAAAATGGCTTTATTTATAAAGCCTGCAATTAAATCCATTTCATTTTCTTTCATTCCACGAGTAGTAGCAGCAGGTGTACCGACTCTAATTCCGCTTGTAACGAAGGGACTTCTTTCATCAAAGGGAACCATATTTTTATTTACAGTAATGCCGGCTAAACCAAGAGCAATTTCAGCTTGTTTACCTGTAACATTCTTATTAGTTAAGTCAATCAACATAAGATGGTTATCAGTTCCGCCCGAAATAATATCAAACCCAAATTCGATTAACTTACTTGAAAGCCTTTGGGCATTTTTAATAATTTGAGAAGCATAATTATAAAAGGAATTATCTAATGCTTCGCCAAAAGCTACAGCCTTTGCCATTATAATATGCATTAAAGGTCCACCTTGAATTCCAGGCATAACCATACTGTCAATTAATTCAGACATCATTTTTGTCCTATCACCTTTAGGAGTTTTAATTCCGAAAGGATTTTCTTTATCCTTTCCCATAAGAATAATTCCGCCGCGAGGACCTCTAAGAGTTTTATGAGTAGTAGAAGTAACGATGTCACAGTAAGGCAATGGGTTTTTTAATAATCCTTTTGCAATTAAGCCGGCAGGATGGGCCATATCGCACATTAAAAAAGCACCGACAGAATCTGCAATTTGTCTAAACTTAGCATAATCCCATTCTCTGGAATAAGCACTTGCACCGGTAATAATTAATTTTGGCTTTTCTTTTTTAGCGAGGTCTTCAATAATGTTATAATCTAATTGTTTAGTATCTCTATTCAAATTATAACCAATAGCCTTATACAGAGCACCGGAAAAGTTAACAGGTGAGCCGTGAGTAAGATGCCCACCGTGCGCAAGGCTTAGTCCTAAAAATTTGTCACCTGGTTTCAGTAGAGTCATTAACACAGCCATATTAGCCTGTGAACCACTGTGTGGCTGAACATTTACATACTCGGCATTAAATAGTTTTTTCAATCTTTCTCTTGCAATATTTTCTGCTAAATCGACAAACTCACATCCTCCGTAATACCTTTTTCCTGGGTAACCTTCGGCATATTTATTTGTCAACACAGAACCCGCGGCTTCCAGAACAGCAGGACTGACAAAGTTTTCAGACGCAATCAGCTCAAGTTTTTCTTGCTGTCTTTTTGTTTCAAAATTTAATACATCATAAATTTCTTTATCGTGCTTCAAATAGTTATACATATTAATTCTAATAAAAATATTTTGAAAAGTTAATTAAGTTATTCAGATTTTGACATTAAAAATAAACCAAATTTAGGAAGGATAAAAACGTAATTTTCCATTTGACAAATAAACAAATGATTTTGCTTTAAATTGGATTTTAATTTGCCAATTAAATTTTAATATTCCGGTCCTCTAACAAACCATAAACTGCCAAAATTAAACTCAATTTCAAAAGAAAAAGTATTTTCTAAAAGGAGGTTTGCATGTTTAGTACCTCTAACGGCATATTGCAATGCCAAATCAATATAATTAGAATAAGAAATAGGCAGCGAACAACCGCCAGAAATAGCAACCTGATTTATTCCTGTTCCATTAATTTTATATTGAGTTTGTTCATAGCTAAAGCCCGCTCGCCAGATAACCAATTGCCAAAAAGAATTGCTTGGTTCCAGTTGTGGGCGATACTCAAAGCCGGAAGAAATTCTTAAAGCCTTCCTTAAATCATCTTCAGTTGTTCCTGCAAAAGAAAAATTTTGCCAGTCCTGAGAAGAAACATCAAGAGCTACTCTATACCTTTTATTTAATGTCATACTTATACCGGCAGAAATTCTTTTAGGAATTTTTAATCGAGACGTTCCAATTCCCATTGTATCAGTTCTAACTGGAGAAGAAGAAGTAAACAATGAATCAGTTCTTAAATTAGAAATATAATTAACAACAGCTCCAATTCTTAAATCGGAAACATCATTTATTTTAAATAATTTATTAATGTCTGGTGTAACAATTCCAAAGGTGGCACCTAGTCCACTAGGATTATAAGTTTTTTTAAATTCGGAAGTATACCCTCCAGCAGAAGCAAAATCAGCATCGGAAATATAATTCCAATTACCAAAGTAATAATCTAATGTTGCACCAATAGCAAGGTCAAAAGGTAATTTATAGCTGGCACCGATAAAAGTTCTAGATAGACCACCGCTACCTTGATAAGTAGTTTGAAAAGTGTTACCGCTGTTATCGGGAATAATGCCATTTTGAATAACTTTGTAACTTACTTTAGAATAAGGTACAATTCCCATTGCGGCTGCAATTCCAAGGCTATCGCTAATTGGAAAGCTTAATGAGAATCCATCTATTTGAGTAAAATTATTTGAACCAGTTCCATTGTTGCTGGAAAGAGCTAAACCATTGAATGAAATGCCTAATTGAAATCTTGTACGATTTAAATTGTACCACGAAGCTGGGTTTATTATGTCAATATTTTCTTGCTGCGCTAGAGACACACCGGTTTGACTTAGTGCTAAACTTGCAGCAGTGTTAGAATAAAAAACATCGCCAATTCCATATCTTGAATAACTTGAACTGCTTTGAGCTCTTAAAAGCACTGGGGAAATAATAATTGCTACAGCAAAATAGGTTATTAATTTTTTCTTCATTTTAATTTCTTAAAGTATAAATAATTTTTAATCGAGGTCTTAAAGCATGATTACTATCTTTACTTCCTCTAAAAACAAATAATTCAACTTCATCGGATTGATAAGTATCCTGAAGTATTAAACCTTGGTTATTTTTGGAATCAATCCATTTTTGGACAAGAGAAGATATATCACCTGAAATAATATTCCCATTTTTTGTCAGAGAAATACTTTTCGATGAATCAATTAAGGAACTAGCACTATCGGATAAATTAAAAACCGTAATTGAATTACCGGAGTTGGGACCGAAAACCGACTGAGTAGTATCAATAGTTAAGGTTAATATTGCCTGATTTATTACAGCATTATTCGGAATTTTTGAAGCATCAAACCATAACTTTGAACGGGCAGTCAAACCTCCCTGCACAACAATATTTGTGGGACTAACAGATGGTAGAAAACCTTTTACAACGGCTAAGTCTGAAGTAGGATAAAAAGATAAAGTATCGCTGTAAGAGCCGGGTTTGTATAAAACAATTTTTAATATTGTTGCTGTTGAAGAATTAAGTGACAAAGCTTGATAACCAATAATTCTTTGAGAAACAACTGATGATGGAGTTAAATAAATTCCTTCATCTCCTATAAAATTAGAATCGCTATAAGCTTTTATCCAACCAGATACAATTGAACCTGGAATATCAAAAGAAGTAACTGTATCAGTAACAACTCTGTTTGAACTAATATCTGTCGAATTATAAGAAAAAGAAGCAATACTATCGGCATCGAAGCCGGCTGAAGTCCAATCACTATTAATTTGATGAACGGAAAAATCGAAGGCGGCTAAAGTATCACCAAAATTATAAATCGGATACATATAAACAGTAGCAGAAACAACTTGAGTAACATTTGACTTAATATCTGAGACAGTAGTATCCGCCAAGCCAGAAAAATAAAATTTGATTAAAGAAGAAGCTTCAACATTAATGTCTTTTCCAAGGAGAAGCGTAGTACCGCCACCTAAAGACATAACTTTCTGAAAATAAGAAGATTTTTGTTGAAGTGAATCAGAATATGAATCAAGAGATTTAACACCTACCAAATCATTCTTTAATAAATCTAAGCCAACCGATGTAGGATTTTCTTTACAAGAAACAAGCAACAAACTTAACATCCCCGTTATTATGATAAGGAGTTTTTTATATATCAATTATTTTCTCCACTAATATCTTTTTTGATAATTTCGCAAACTTCTTTTAAATTATGAGCGACAAAACTGGGAAATTTATTTTGCTTTTTCAAGAGAGAAATGCTTTCCAAACCATAACCAGTTTTGACCAAAATTGTTTTTAGCCCGGCATTCATTCCGCACTCTATATCCGAATCTTTGTCACCGACAAAATAGGAGCCAGATAAATCTATTTGAAAATCTTTAGCAGCTTGAAAAACAAGTTCAGGAGAAGGTTTTCTGCACCAGCATTCTTCTTCACTGCTAAAATCAGGATGGGCTGGGCAATAATAAAAAGCATCAATTGAGACGCCATATTTTTTTAATAGTTCATTTATTTTTGCATTAACAGAATCAACCATTTCGTGGGTTAGAATTCCCCTTGAAATACCTGATTGGTTAGAAATAACAATTAGTTTAAAATTTCTTTCATTTTTTAATTCTGATAAAGCTTCACCACTTCCTGGAATGAGCTGAATTTCATCAGGGTTGCCCATATAACCGGTATCAATATTAATTGTACCGTCTCTATCAAGAAACACAGCGTAGTTTGGCATCACTCGTTGTTCAACATCGTTTTATATAATTCAATATATTTCTTTGCGGAGGAACTCCAACTAAAATCGCATTTCATTCCTTCTCGCATAATTTTAGACCACGTCTTTTTATCTTCAAATATCTTCAATGCTCTTTTAAGCTCCTTAATTAGAGCAGCACCTTCATATTGTTTGAAGGAAAATCCATTGCCCTCGCCAGTTTTTTCGTTAAAACGAACGACAGTATCGGCTAATCCACCAGTTTCTCTAACTAAAGGAACGGTTCCGTAATTTAGGCTATACATTTGATTTAAACCACAAGGTTCATATCGAGAAGGCATCATAAAAATATCTGCACCACCTTCAATTAAATGCGCAATTTCATCATTAAAACCAAGATAACAAGCAAATTTATCCGGATATTTATTTGCCATCTTTTCAAAAAAATTATGATATTTTTTGCTTCCGGTACCTAATAAAACCATCCGAAGATTCATCTTCATAAGTTCAGGAAAGACTTCCATTATTAAATCATAACCTTTAGCTTCATAAAGTCTGGAAATCATTCCAATAATGGGAATATTTTCATCGTACTTAAATCCGAACTTTTCGGCAAGAACTTGTTTGTTTACTAATTTAAGCGAAAGATTTTTTGCAGAATATTTTTTTTCTAAATGTTTGTCCTTTTCTGGATTCCAAACTGAAGTATCAATACCATTTATAATTCCATAAAGATCATTTTTCCTTTTAGCAAGCACAGATTTTAGCCCTGCGCCCAATTCTTCATCAGTTCTAATTTCGTTTGCATAAGTTTCACTTACGGTATTAATTACATCTGAATACATCAACCCAGCTTTTAAAAAATTAATCTTATCATAAATTATAATGCCCTTTTCTGAGTTTAATTCTTCAGGTAAACCGGTTACGTTAAATGAAGATTTTGGAAAAACTCCCTGATAAGCAAGATTATGTATTGTAAATAAAGTTTTAAATTGCGCAAATAAAGGGTCATCTTTATAAATTGTTTTCAAATAAGCGGGAATAAGCCCACATTGCCAATCGTTGAGATGAATAATATCTGGAATCCAACCAAGCTTAGAAATTAATTCAAAAACGGCAATTGCTAAAAGTGTAAATCTTTCATTGTTGTCTGGATAATCTTCTCCGGTATATGGATCAATATACAAACTATTCCGGCTGCCGTAATATTCTTGATTATCGAGAAAATAAATTTGAACACGAACTTTTTGCCCTGGTAAAAAGCAAGATTTGATTGAGAAAATTACGTCTTTATCGCCAATTTTGGCATGTAGATCTTTTAATCTAACCACTTCGTGAATTTTAAATTTTCTGCTATCAACAGCACCATATTTAGGAACGACTATTCTAACTTCATGACCTAATTCCGATAGCATTTGTGGTAAAGCAGCAGAAACATCAGCAAGACCCCCTGTTTTAACAAACGGTACCACTTCCGAAGTAACAAATAAAATTTTCAGTTTTTTTGAAGCCATTTTTACGAAAAGATTATTTTATAATAAGCTAATTTACTAAATTAAAAAGTCTTTCCCAAAAAATTGACTTAAGTACATAATTCAACTAAATCAGGGATTTCAATAAAAGAGAAAATTAAAAATTCATTTTCAAAAGGACTAAAATACTTAAAGCAAGATATAAATCAGGCACTAGAATCAATTACAAGAAGTAAAGGTTTGTTAGTTAAAATGGATAGAAAATGCTAAAAAAAATTTATAACGCTTTTATGAATAATTCAATTGTGCAAAAAAAACTGTTAAAAAAAGAAGTTATGATAAAAAAGAAAAAATAAGTTTTAATAATTTGAGGGGGAGGGATTTCCTCCCCCCTTCTATTATTTATTTTTAAATGCTTTTATGCCAACAAAGCTGCAATTACTACCAAGTTCTTCTTCAATTCTAATTAATTGATTGAACTTAGAAATTCTTTCGCTTCGACAGCCACTTCCCGTTTTCAAATGTCCAGCATTAGTTGCAACAGTTAGATCTGCAATTGTTGTATCTTCAGTTTCACCGCTTCTATGGGAGATGAAATTGTTATAATTATTTTTCTTTGCAAGATCAATGGTTTGGAGGGTTTCAGTAACTGAGCCGATTTGATTTAATTTAATAAGAATTGAATTAGCAACACCTTTTTCAATTCCCTTTTTTAGAATAGCAGGATTTGTACAGAAGATATCGTCACCAACTAATTCAATCTTACTTCCTAACTCATCAGTAAGGTTTTTCCAGCCCTCCCAATCATTTTCAGCCAAACCATCTTCTAACAAAATAATTGGATATTCCTTAATCCATTTTTTATAAATGTCTATCATTTGTTCTGAAGTTGCAAAATGTTTATCAGATTTAAAGAACTTGTACTTTCCGTCTTCCCACATTTCACTTGAAGCGGGGTCGATACAAATGGAAACATCATTGCCGGGTTTATAACCAGCTTTTCCAATAGCTTCTAAAATTACTTCAACAGCTTCTTCGTTAGATTTTAAGTTTGGAGCAAAGCCACCTTCGTCACCAACTCCGGTAAAATATCCTTTTCCTTTTAAGATTTCTTTTAACGTATGAAAAACTTCCACACCCATTCTTATAGATTCTTTAAAAGAAGAAGCATTGTGTGGAGCGATCATAAATTCCTGGAAATCAACATTATTATCCGCATGTTTACCACCATTGATAACATTCATACAAGGAACAGGCATTAAATAGTCACTTCTATCACTCAAATAACGATAAAGAGGAATACCTCTTTCTAATGCAGTAGCGCGGGCAAAAGCAATGGATACGCCAAGTATAGCATTAGCCCCAAGTTTTGCTTTGTTTGGGGTTCCGTCAAGTTTAATCATTGCATCGTCTAAATCTTTTTGAGATTCAAATTCTTTACCTACTAATTCTTTAGCAATGGAAACATTAACGTTTTCAACAGCTTTAAGAACGCCTTTCCCATTATATCTTTTTTTGTCACCATCTCTTAATTCAACAGCTTCGCGCTCGCCCGTGCTAGCACCGGATGGAACAATTGCTCTTCCTAAAATTTTATTTCCAAGAGTAACATCAACTTCTACTGTGGGATTTCCACGAGAATCTAATATTTCTCTACCTATGACTTTTGTTATTTTCATATTTTTTCCTTTAGAATTATTTAAAGTAATTTATTTTTAATTAAAAGACTTCAGCCTTTAGAAGTAAATAGACTAAAGTTTGTCCAGAGATTTATCAATTTCATTTAAATCACTATTAAGCTTACAAAATTTATATTTTGAAGCCGTATAAAATAAACTATTTTAAGCTTTGCATCAATTTCATTTAATAAAATTCGACAATAAAAACATTTTAGAAGAATTCAAAGCCTCAAACTCGTTTTTAGAATTTTGAAGGCGTTTTATTCATCGATTGTTCTAACAAAAAGTTTATCACCTTTTTTCAGTTTTGGAAATTTTGGGTTTGTCAAATCTCTAATATCTTGCGTATAAATTACTCTAACGCTTATATTCCTATCGAGTTCTGGGAATTGAAGTTTATCATAATTCGTCAATTTTTCGGAAGACAAATGAGCGTCAATCTCATCGCGCGAAAAAAATATTTTACCACAAACGCCGCATCTAAATTGAGTGCCGCTCAAGTTTTCGATAGAAAAAGGGATTTTATTTTTAACTCTAAATTTAACCGTCATTTTTAGAGCTGCCATATTTTACCCTCACTTTTTTTCTTGAACTTACTCTTAAACTTGAACTCATTTATTAATCTTTCTTCTCAAACTAATAAATATTGGAACTGCTATAAGTTGAAGTACAACAGATAAAATTACAACCGCAGGAATCCAAACATCATATAATATTCCAAGCACCACACTTCCAATAAACCAAAAGATACCATAACCTGCCGTAAATATTCCATAAGCTGAAGGTCTGCGCTGCTGCGGAACCATTGTTGCTACTGCAGCGGGTATGATGGATTCGTGCACGCCCATTCCAAGCCCCCATAATGCAGAGCCAACAAGTGCAAGCCAGAACCCGCCAAAAAATACGAACGGTGCCGAAGCTGCTGATATTAAAGTTAATGGAATTAATATCCAGATACCAACTCTATCAAACAATCTTCCAAATAATAAAGAGCCGCTTCCGCTTACAGCCATAGCAATTGAATAAAATATCGGAACCCACAATGTGGGGATATGGTCGGTTTTTTGAAAGTGATAGGCAATCAATGAGAAGTCTGCAAATCCGGCTGCTACTAAAACAGCTCCTGCAAGATAAATCCAAAATATTTTAGGTAAGCCTTTTGATTCTACGTTTGGAACACTGACTTCCATTTCTTCCGGCTTGGGATATAAAAAACTTGCTGTAAAAATTAGGCTTAAGCAAATTACCGCCGGTATTAGCAGCGCAGCAAAAGCTGTTTTGTAGTTTCCCTGGCTTGCTAGTATTGCAGCAACAGCAAGCGGTCCCAGAAGCGCTCCTAATTGGTCTAAAGCTTCATGAGTTCCGAAAGCCCATCCGTAACCACCGACCTGTTTTGCAGCATGCGAAAGCATAACATCTCTGGGAGGATTTCGTGTTGCTTTTCCGATTCTTTCTAAAATAATTAAAAGCCCAAAGACTTGCCAGTTAGGCGCAAGTGCCATCAATGGTATAGCGCTCATCTGGAGAACATAACCAAATAAAGTGATTGGCCAAAATTTTCCCGTGCGCTCGCTTAATCTGCCGGAAAAAAGCCGCAATCCGTACCCAAGCAGTTCGCCGAATCCGCCGATAAATCCAACAAGAGTTGCACTTGCACCAAGAATTGCAAGGTAAGGTCCGGCAATACTTCGTGCGCCTTCATAGGTCCCATCGGCAAAAAGGCTGACCACTCCAATTAAAAGGACAAATCTTAACGCAGTGCGCTTCGTTTTGGTTTCACTTTTCCCGGCTACTTCATTTGTCACCATTAATTCGCTCCTTTTTCTTTTTTATGTCATTCCCACGTAAGTGGGAATCCACTTAACCATATAACTTAATTTGTAAATCGTTTAGTTTTATGAATAGGATATATTTCTTCTGGATAACTTTTGTTATTAATAAACGTACCAACCCAAATCGAAATTGTTGCTGCTGCTATTACATCGCTTAACCAGTGCTGATCATGATAAATTCTCCCGATTAAGGTAAGCACCGCAAGCAAGTACCAAAATATTTTCCATAATTTATTTTCGAATATTCCGGCAATAATAACAGAAAAAGCAAATGCCACTGCTACATCGCCGGATGGAAATGAAAGATGATCGTTTGGTCCAAATGTAAAGGGTACAAATGACCAGCTTCCATGTTCTGTGTAAGGGCGCCATCTGCCTATAATTGATTTTATTATTGTAACAATAATTCCGGAAAAAATAAAAGACTCAAATATTTTTAAACCTATAATACGGAACTTATCCCTTACCAAAAACAATCCGCCGAAATAAAATATTATAAATGAATAAATAGTTAAAGGAGGTTTGCCGTACCAATGTGCAAACGTAAATATCTTATCATAAAAATTATTGTGAATGGTTTTAATATAGCTTCTAACAAATTCATCAACAAAAAAACAAATTGTCAAAATGGTTAAAAAGCTTAAAAAATAAATAATACTGTCAACGTCCCACTTAAAAGGCGAAGTAATTATTGATACAAAATCATTCTTAATGCTAATGAAATCAGCTTTAACTGTTGTACGTTTTATTTTATAATTCAAATATTTTCTCCATCTTTTAGAAAAGGGGAAGGTTTTATTTTCTCTAAAATATTCTTTGCCTCCTCAAGGCGATATTTTTCTTCTTCAAAGATTTTAATTAACTCTTCAGGTGAAAAATTATCCTCCGGTTTTAGCCATGAAAAAAAATTGCGCATATAATTTTTCCCAAGTTCATAAGTTTCCTTTTTAATATCCGGCATAGGAAAAAGAACGTATCTTTCTTCCGCATCAATTGTATATTTAATTTCATCTATTAAATTAAGCAATTTATCTTTTGTCTCATTCAGATGTTTCATAAGTCCTTTTAGATCTTCTAAACCCATCTCCAATTTGATCAAGCTCAGTTGCATAATTGCATCAAAATCTTTTCTTTTATCGGCAACCCCAGTAATTATTTTAATAACTAATTCCAGCTTTTCTTTAATAATTTGTTCATTATTTTTCATTTTCAATCTTTATAATTTATGTGAACTTGAATTAACTATCAAACATCATTTAGTTCTTTTACAATGCATGAGTTTTTCTGCCAGCAAATTTCTCAATCATTGTATTTATAAGTGCTCTTTTTCCCCGGTCAATTTCATAAAATGATTTAAACGTTAGCATAAAATCAAAATCTTCCTTCATTCTTTTAATTTGTCTAATATGAATTTCCTTCAGCCAGTTTTTTAAATCTTCATTATTGCAGATTGAAATCACTTGGTTGAAATGTTCAAAGCATAATCCGGTTGTACCACTAAACTTTTTCTTGAAAGATTCGTCTTTCAATAATTCATATTGGGCAGTTATTAATGAATTCTCAAAACTATCAATTTGTTTACACAGCCTGCAATTAATTTTGAAATTATTATTAGTATAGCTACCGTTTTCTATAAGTGATTTCATCAAAACAATATTTGTAAATCCCCCGGCAACTTTCTTAAACTGCCTGAAATGGAAATCGCAGAAGCCGCCTTCTGCAGCAACTTCTTTCCTAACACTTTCATTATTGTGAATTTCATATTGTAACTTTGACAACAAATCAAATTCATAATCTATAATCGCATTGCAAACAGGGCAGCCTGCTTTGCTGTTAAGCAAACCGGTCTTAGGGCTTATGTTTTCCAGTATTATATTTTTATAATCGATGTTCATAGCTTTAATAAGTTTATATAAAAAAAACTCCTATCACTTGCCCTAATATTAATCGGGGTAAGATGATAGGAGTCATTAATCTCGATTTATCGTTGTAATGCAGACTTAATCGGGATTTTTTAGGCGAACTCCATCGCCGTTTAATACATAACTACCAAATAGTCTTCACGCTTTTGCCATTCCTTAAATTTTTATCAGCAGTTACCAGCTGAGAATTATTTAAAATTGAAGTAGCGCAAATAATCCTATCTGCCGGGTCTTGGTTTATTTCCGGAGGTAAATCTACCGATAGTTCAGCAATTTCTGGTGACAAGTCCTTAAAGATATAATTATTCGATGCTCTCACTAATTTGATAAATTCAAGATAGGAAATATCTATAACCATTCTTTTCATTTTAATCAGCATAGCTATTTCCCATAAAGAAATTTCGTAAAATATGATTCCGTCTGTTTTATTTGCTTTATCAATTGCCTTCCTTGCATTTTTGCTCAATAATCCTGGCTTAAGAGCATCCCAAATTATTATATGCTTATCAACGGTTAGCATTATTTATAGCTTTCCATTTCCCATTAATCGGGGGTTATTATATCTCCAAGAAAAGCGGTTTTACTAATTTCTTTTAATTTGCTCTTGGCTCTTTCTCTATTGCTGCCTGGTGGTATCAGTTTAGCTACTACTTTGCCTCTTGATGTAATATATAGTAGAACCGTGTTCAATTTCTTTTATAATCTTCATTAAATTCGCTCTAAGTTCACTTACTTGTATCGTATTCATTTCATCAACTTTTTACAACTGTACAAGACGGATGTACAAATAATAAATCCAATTATCAACGCGCAATTTTAATATTATTTAGCTTATATTGTTAACACCGGCATAGCTTTTTCACTTAATTGCTAAAATTATTGCACCTGTGCCGATTAGCAAAATTCCGAACCAATGAAGCGAAGATAATTTCTCACTTAAAAATATAACACCGAATATAGCAACCAAAACTACGCTCAATTTATCTATTGGCGCAACTCTGGATGCCTCGCCTATTTTCAATGCGCGAAAATAACATATCCAAGAACCGCCGGTTGCAATACCGGATAAAATCAAAAATGTTAAACTTTTGAAAGATACATTTTTTAACGTCTGAAATTGATTAGTGAAAAAAAGTATTGTGCTTAGTACTATGAGTATAACAATAGTTCTTACAAAAGTTGCAAAATCGGGATTAATATTTTCAACACCAACTTTGGCAAATATAGCGGTTAAGGCTGCAAATATTGCCGAAAGTACAGCCCAGAACTGCCAATATAAAACTAAATTTTTCAAAACATTTTCTCTCCAACAATTTAAATGAGTCAATTACTTTTATTATTTCCAAGAACATATTTTATTATTTCAGCTTTCTCCATTGTAATCAATCCGCCACAGTTAGCCTCCTCAAAAATATCATGAATAATTGGAAGAAACTTTTCAATTTTCTCTTCCTCATCCACAATTTCAATCACCATAGGCATATCTTCGGAAAGGCGCAAGATTTTTGCAGTATGTATTCTGCTCGTTCCCCCATATCCCATTACCCCTTTGAATACAGTAGCGCCGGCAAGATGAAGTTTCCTTGCTTCCTGTACAATCCTTTCGTAAACTGGCACATGGTGCAGAATATCCGTTTCGCCAACAAATATTCTAACGAGTTTTGCTTCACCTTTTATTTCCATTTTTGCCTCCTTCATAATTTGGAATTATTTTTAGATACCACTTAATATTTTTGAAAGCTTGTAAGATAAAAGCAATGCAAGCAAAGTAAGCAAAATATTTGCAAGAATATTAAAACCTGCATAATAGAATTCTTTATTTTTCAAAAGATTTATTGTTTCAAAAGCAAAAGTTGAGAAAGTTGTTAAGCCACCGCAAAAACCGGTAGTGAGAAAGATTCTGGTTTCAACATTGATTAGCTCGTTATCGTTAAGGTAAAACATAAACATTCCAATTAAAAAACTACCCAGTAAATTGACAGAAAGCGTTCCATAAGGAAAATTATCCGGTAAAACTTTTGCGGCAAAACCAGACATCCAATAACGGAGCATTCCTCCCAACCCTGCACCCAAAAATACTACAAAATAATTTTGCAATTCTTATTTCCTTTTTTAATAACTGAAAACATAAATGGTAGGAGTTATTAGACCAAAGACTAACCTGTAAATAAACAGGCAACCAAGGACACTTAAGCCAAATTTTTCAAAATAGGCTAAGAAACGAACCCCATCGTTTTTCCAAATATATTAAAATCATAGAATTTTAAAAAATATCTCAATCACATTCTTTATGTTAGAAATAAATTTTTACTTGTCCAAAGTTATTTGAAAAACAATTGAGTAGCGATTTTATTACTTATTATTTATTTCTCTAAATAAGTTTGAATAACAATGTTGCCATCAAAAAAAACTGACCAATTAACCTCGTATTTTTTCCAGAATTCCATTTAATTCAGTTATTTTATTTATAAAATACACTCCAACCTCATCGTTAAAAGTTTTATAAGATGAAGCAGCCTGCCCGGTAAGAATTATAGGGAAATTTTCGCCTAAATATTTACGCAACTTGCGTAATTGATTTACAAATGAAGGTTCATCTTTTGGATAAACTAAACTTAGTAAAAGAACATTGGCTTTGTTTATAATAACTGCAGCACTTATTTCTTCCGCGGGAAGATTAGGACCAAGGAAAATTGCATTCCACCCAAAGTCTATAGCATAAATTGCAGCTAACAAAGCTCCCAATTCATGTAAAAAACCTTCAGGAGTAGTAGTAATAATTTTAGGTGCATCATTAGGACTAATGTTGCCTTCAAGCAGACTACCTAAAAAAGTCCTTAAAACCGAAGCAGCAAAATGTTCATGCACTATTCTCATATTTCCATTTGCCCACAATTCTCCAATTTGATGCAAAAGAGGAATCAAAAAACCCACTAACATTTTTTGTCTACTAAAATTTATTGAAACCTGCATTAAAATTTTTTCAAAATTTTCTCTCTGAAATTCCTTAATGTATTTCAGACTTTGCTCAATTAATTCTGAAAATGAATTTTCAATTATTATTTTGCTTTGGGCAGATGTATTATATTTTTTTTTGATTAATTCTTGCAATTCCGAAACATTATAATTTGCTATTCCACTTATTGTATACCCAGACTTTACTGCGTCTGCTAACAAAGATAATTTTTCTATTTCTTCATCAGAATACAAACGGCGGTTTGTTTCAGTTCGTTCTGGAGTGAGGGCAGAATATCTTCTTTCCCATGCACGAATTGTATGATCACTTAGACCTGTAAGTTTAGATACTGCTTTAATATTATATTTTTTTCTGTTTTCCATATCACAAATATACTACTTGTCTAATAAATGTCAAAATAATAATATAAAATATATTGACAAATATTAGACAATATTTATATATTTACAACAAAAATTTAAAACCCAATAAAAAATCTTATATAAAATTTAGACAGATAATTATGAACGTTCAGAAGTCAGCCATAGTAATTGGTTCCGGTTTAGGAGGACTTGCTACAGCTTTGCGTTTAAGTAATAAAGGATTTGATGTAACAATTCTTGAAAAATTTAAAACTGCCGGAGGAAGATTAAATAAAATAGAACAAGACGGGTTCAAATTTGACCTCGGTCCTTCTTTTATGAGCATGACTTTTGAATTTAATGAACTCTTCAATAGTATTGGTGAAAGACTTCCCGTTGAACTAATTGAACTTGAACCACTTTATCAGGTTTTTTTTGAAGGACAGAATGAACCGAGAAAAATATGGAAAAATCTAAAAAAATTAGAACAAGAATTTAAAGATATTGAACCCTATCTTTCATTAAAAGCAGAAAAATATCTTCAGCGAGCTGGTGAATTTTTCCATGATACTGAAAAGACAGTCGTTAAATCTAACTTCGACGACAAGATGCAATATATTTTTGAATTGTCAAAAGTTCCGTGGAAACATATTCCATATTTGTTCCGAACCATTTGGAGTGAAGTTGAAAAGTCATTTTCTTCGGAAGAGGTAAGAATAATTTTTTCTCTTGTGGCATTTTTTTTAGGAGCAACCCCTTTCAAAACTCCTGCAATTTATTCACTATTAAATTACACTGAAATGAAGCATAATGGCTATTGGCAGGTGAAAGGTGGTATGTACAAACTTGTAGAAGAGATATTAAAAATGCTAGATAAAAGAAAAATAAAAATCCATTACAATACCGAAATTGTTAGCATAAAATCTAACTTGTCCAAAGTTAGTAGTTTAATTGATAATAATGGGAAAGAATGGAGCGCTGACGTATTTATTTCGAACTCAGATGCTGCTTTTTTCCGAGGCAAAATTCTTAAAAGAAGTAGATACTCACAAAAGAAATTGGATAAAATGCATTGGACTTTAGCCCCATTTACAATATATCTCGGCGTAAATGGAAAGGTAGATAATTTAATGCATCATAATTATTTTCTTGGAAACAATTTTAAAGGTTATGCTGATAAAATTTTTACCTCTTCAGTAAATCCTCAAAAACCATATTACTACGTCAATGTTCTTTCAAAATCAGAAAATGAAGTTGCCCCCGAAGGCTGTGAAAATATTTATATTCTTTGCCCTGTACCAGATTTAAGATACAAAAATGACTGGAACGACGCTGAAGAATTGGCTGATAATATTATTACAGATTTATCCGCAAGAGTTAACTTCGATATCAAATCAAATTTAATAACGAAGAAAATTTTAACCCCCAAAGATTGGGCAGAAACTTTTAATCTTTATAATGGAAGTGGATTAGGATTAGCTCATGACATAAACCAAGTTGGGGCTTTCCGTCCTTCAAATAAAGATGAAGAATTTTCTAATCTATTTTATGTTGGAGCCTCTACTACTCCTGGCACTGGCCTCCCTATGGTAATAATTAGTTCAAAATTAGTGACCGAAAGGATATTAAATGATAAAGCTATATGATAAAACCAGCGCGGAAACAAGCAAAATAATCACCAAAATTTACAGTACTTCTTTCAGCTTAGGTATTAAGACTTTTCACAAACAATATCGCGAACCAATTTACAATATTTATGGATTCGTTAGGATTGCTGATGAAATTGTTGATACTTTTCACGATTTCGATAAGAAATTTCTTTTGAATAAACTTAGACAAGATACTTTTGAAGCAATAGAAATGGGAATTTCTACGAATCCTATCTTGAATTCATTTCAAAAAACGGTAAAAGAATATATGATTGAGATAGAATTAATAAACACATTCTTAAAAAGCATGGAAATGGATATTTATATTTCTTCGCATGAAAAGATTTCCTATGATGAATACGTAAACGGTTCTGCCGAAGTTGTTGGTTTAATGTGCTTGCGTGTTTTTACCAAAAATAATCCATCACTTTTTGACGATTTAAAGCCCTACGCAAAAAAGCTCGGTTCTGCATTTCAAAAAGTAAATTTCTTACGCGATATAAAAGATGATATTGAGGAAAGAGGGAGAATTTATTTACCTGATATTCATCGGATTAAAGATATTTCCAATTTCAATAAAGCAAAGTTAGAAAAAGAAATTGAAAGAGAATTTAACGAATCTTTACCAGGAATCTTAAAACTTCCCATTGGCGTCCGGCTCGGCGTTTATCTGGCTTTTATTTATTATAAAACTTTATTTAAAAAACTTAAAGACAAATCGATAGATGAAATAAAACTAGAAAGAATTAGAGTCTCTAACTTTGTAAAATTCAATTTGTTAATTAAATCATTTCTCCAAATAAAATTCTTTAAAGCAAGGTTAAATTAGTGAAAAGAAAAATAATATTTCTATTTTTAGCATTATTAACTTTAGGTATAAATATCTTCCCAAATGAATTATCAAAAGATAATCTCGTTAAATTGAGATCAATGTTTTACAGTTGTGCTAATAGCAAAGATTATCTGGACTCCCTTTCAGATTTTATTTCAACTTTAAATTTAAATAATAACCTCAATAACAATCCAATTCTGATTGCATACAGCGGTGTATGCAATGCCATGTATGCAAAATATTCTTTTTTCCCTTGGGATAAACTCAATAATGTAAATATTGGAATGCATTTATTAAATAAAGCCGTGGAGCTTGATAGTACTAATTTAGAAATTCGTTTTTTACGATTTACTGTTTTGTCAAATTTACCTTTTTTCCTTGGTTATGCATCAAAAGCAAGAACTGAGGCAAATGTTCTTTATAAAATGTTAAAATTTACCAACACAAATGAAGATTCCGAGTTAGTAAAAAATATTGTTCATTACCTTATCGAAAGCAATAGATTAGACAAAATAAAACAGGAAGATTTAAGTCAATATTTTAAATTAGCTTCTAAGTAATGAGCTTATATTTTTTAATAAATATTGTCACTCTTATTTTCCCATTACTTTTTTCATTCGAACCAAAAATTAAATTTTACAAAAAAATCTCCTACATATTTTCATCAATGATAATAGTAGGAATTCCTTATTTAATTTGGGACGTAATTGCAACAGCGCGTGGCGATTGGAGTTTTAATCCAAAGTACTGTATGAATTTTAATTTTTTAGGTTTGCCTCTTGAAGAATATTTTTTCTTTATAACAGTACCTTATTCAATTCTTTTTCTTTATGAAACTTTCCTTTTTTATTTTCCCAAAAGGAAATTAAAAATAAATTATAATCTTTTCATTATAGTTTCTTTAGTAAGTTTTTTAACCGCTTGGTATTTCAGACAAAAATATTATACATCAACAATTTTTATTTTTCTAGGAATTATATTCTTTCTATTGGTTATCACAAAACCATCTTTTTTAGATCATAAGTATTTCCTATTTTTTATTCTTTTTACTTTTATACCATTTATTATTGAAAACTACTTTTTAACATCAATACCAATTGTTTCCTATAATCAAAAAGCAATTATCGGAATAAGAATAACAACCATTCCGCTTGAAGATTTTTTTTATTCCTTTTCCCTTATTTCGCTGTACATTTATTTTTATGAATTAGCAAGAGAAAAATGGAGAAGAAAAACTTAGTCTTCAAAGAAAAAATCTGTGTTAATTATTTTTAAAAAATCAAATAAAAAAAATAAAACCAAAAATAAGATGTTAATTTTAAGAAATACTTTTGTTTTAATTATAGTTTTTTCCATTATGGAAGTTGTTGCCTGGTGGACACACAAATATGTTATGCACGGATTTTTATGGTTTTTACATAAAGATCATCATCAGAAAAATGCAAATATTTTTTTTGAAAGGAATGATCTCTTTGCTATAATCTTCTCTTTACCGAGCATAATTCTCATAATAATTGGGGTTCAGACTGGCTTAAATATGCTCTATTTTTGGATAGGTCTGGGAATAGCGCTCTACGGCATTGCATATTTTTTTGTACATGATATTTTTATTCACCAAAGGATAAAAATATTTCGTACAACCAGCAATAAATATTTTTTAGCAATGCGGCATGCTCATAAAATACATCATAAACACTTAACAAAAGAAAATGGCGAATGCTTTGGATTTTTATGGGTTCCTAAAAAGAATAGATAAATTATTCAAATATAAAATTGAAGTTTAATTTAAAATGTATAATTTCAAACAAGAACAATACATAAACAAATCGCTTTCAAAATTATTTCCTTTTTTTGAAAGACCTGAGAATCTATCTAAACTTACTCCAAGTTGGTTAAGTTTTAAAATTAAAACTCCGTTACCCATACAAATGAAAGAAGGTGCTACAATTGAATATTCTATTAAACTTTTCGGCATTCCGATGAACTGGAAAACAGAAATAATAAAATATTCACCTCCCTTTTTGTTTATTGATGAGCAAAAAAAAGGTCCTTACAAAAAATGGGTTCATACTCATTCTTTTGAAGAAATAAATGGAAAAGTTTTAATGAAGGATAAAATAGATTATGATCTTTATGGAGGTATTTTAAAACATCTTATTCATAAATTCTTTGTAAAACCTTTAATCAACAAAATTTTTGAATTTAGAAAAATAACTATTGAAAAAGAATTCGGCTTTACTGATAATAATAAAAGGAATAACTTTAACAATCTTTGTTTTTAGGAATCGTAAATGATATTGTTGTACCAACACCAAGTTCACTTTTAACCAATATTGTTCCCTTGTGTCTTTCTATAAATTCTTTACAGATTATTAATCCTAAGCCCGTACCTTGTTCATTATTTGTTCCTTTTGTAGTTACTTTCTTTTCAAGATTGAATAAATTATTTGCTACTTCTTTGCTCATTCCAATTCCATTATCTTCAACTTCTACCGTAACTGAATCATCAAAATTAATGACATTAACATTTATTGCACCATCAGAATTAGTAAATTTAATAGCATTTGAAACAAGATTTCTTATAACCGTTTCAATCATATCTGGATCGGCAAAAATATTTATATCATGCTCAAGATTAGAATTGAGCGAGATTTTTTTATTACTAGCGGTAATTTGTTGTGTTTGGAATACAGAAAAAATAATTTCTTTCAAATTAACTTCTTCTGGCGCAAAATCAATTCTATTTATTTGCAACCTTGCCCAAGTTAAAAGGTTATCAACAAGTGACAACAGATTTTTTAATGAAAAATGAATTTGGCGTATGTAATATTTCCTTTCATCTTCGGAAAAATCGGGATATTCTTCCAATAACAATTCTGATAAGCCAAGCATACCGGCAAATGGAGAGCGAAGGTCATGAGCAATTATTGAAAAAAATTTATCTTTTTGTGAATTAATTTTTACTAATTCTTCACGTGATTTTTCTATTTCGTCTTCATAAACTTTACGTTTTGTTATGTCGTCCATAACTCCAACCAAACCTATCACGTCGTGGTTTTCATCGAACAACGGTGCTTTATTTATGCTAACAAACATTTTTGATTTATCAGGCAATATAAAAGGTCGTTCTATATTCCAAATAATTTTTCCCTCCGTCATAACTAATTCATCTTCTTTTTTTGCTATTAAAAAATCTTCATCCGATACAATTTTGGAATTATCTTTCATTAAAATTTCTCCTTCAGTTATCCCAAAAGTAGCTTCAAAGGATTTATTTACAAGCGTAAAATTTCTATTTAGGTCTTTAACAAAAATCATTGCAGGAGTTGTATCAATAATAGCTTTTAATTTTGTTCTGTTTTCAGAAAGTTCTTGAGTAAGCTTCCGTCGTTTTCTTACATCACCAAGAAGAAAAGTATAAAACAACGTCAAAGCCGTTATAGAAGAAATAATCAATAGAATTTCAAAATAAATGTTTCTGTTTGATTGATTATAAAATCTATTTGAATAGGCAAGACTTTTCTGTTCCGCTAATTCATCTATCATTTCTAAATCTTTATAAATTTTTTTTAAGTGGCTATCATCTAAAAATAAAATGCCATGCTCAGAATTTTTTAGAGGCTTAGATATTACATTTGGAATTGAACAATTAAAATTGATTAAATGTTTTAAGGAGTCAAGATATAAATTTGCCTTTGGAGTCTTGTTCAAAATCTTTTCGAGATTTATAATTGACGCTTTCAAATTAGATATAGAAGCTAAATAAGACTCTGTATCTTTTGCACTACTTTCAGTATATAAAAGTACGTTTTGCTTTGATTCCACTTGATTTAGGGCGATAATCAGCTTATGAATTGAGACACGAAGAGCAGCGTTTTCAACAACCAGAGCAACGTTTTTACGTAATTCTATTTTTGATTCCATCCAAAAGAAGCTTAACAACACTATCATAAGAATAGATATAATAAAACCAAACAACAATTTTTTTTCAATTTGGATTTTATTCCACTTTTGTTTTAACACCGAAGATATTATTTCCATTTTCCCTATCAATTTATATTAAATATCAGACATAAAATTTTTCAACCATTTTTTCTTAAAGGTAAACCCACTTTCACAATACCGGCAACTTTATCAATGCTGTCGAAAGAAAGGTACCCATTAGTTAGTTCAATAATTTCCTTTACGATGGCTAAGCCAATGCCTAGCCCTTCGTTGGCTGAATTCAAATCATCAAACTTATTAAAGGCTTTAATGTTTTCGTAATTAATATTTTTGATTCCAGAATCGCTATCTAAAATTTTTGTTACATAATAATTCCCATCATTTTTCCCTTCTATAAAAACAGAACTTCCTTTTGGAGTAAACTTAAAAGAATTTTCAACCAATTCATTTAATAAAATTTCATACTGCCATTGAGGAATAGTAATTTTACTTTGTTCCATTTGAATATTTAAATCTTTAGTTCGGTCAAATTCCTCAGCTTTTTTTATTAATAATTCTAAAATTTTCTCTTGAGTAACTTCAAAAAAATCTTCATTTATATATTCACCATATACTTTAATTTGATTTAAGCGGAGCAGTTCAGTATAAGTAATAAATTTTTCAATTCGTCTATGCAGTCGTTTACCCGAATTTTGAATACGGGCAGCAATATCTTTAAGCTCCTCTTTTGAAAGTGAGTCGATATCATTTTGCATAATATCGGAAAGCCCGAGAATTCCAACAAGCGGAGTACGCAATTCATGAGGCACTTTCCTAATAAGAACATCTCTAAACTCCTTAATTACAGATAAATATTTTTCATTTTTAATAAGTCTTAAATTAATTGCATTAAGTAAGTCGTCTGCTTTATAAGGTTTAAAAATATAATCATCGGCACCGGAAGACATTCCCAGCCTCATATCTTCAACCTCAACCCTTGCAGTTAGAAAGATAAAGGGAATTAGAGAAGTAACAGGATTTTTCTGTAATTTTTTTACTAACTCAATGCCGTTCATTTTTGGCATTTGAATATCGCTTAAAATAAGATCAGGAAATTGTGATGAAGCTAATTTATAGCCTTCATAGCCGTCTTCTGCAGTTATAGTTTGAAATCCTTCTTCATTCAACAAATCTTCAATATTTCTTCTGACATTATAATCATCTTCAACAATTAAAATTTTTTTCATAACAACCTCACACAAAAAATCTTTTTTCAATTATCCATAATCTATTTTCGAAAATATTAATGAAAGTTTTTAAACAAATGTTGTAAGCGGGAGAATTATGTTGTAAAAGGGAAAAAACTGTTGTAAATAACCAATTTCGATGAAATAAAAGGATGGTAATTCGACCAAAAAATTGTTCACAGAAATAAAATTTGAGTATAGAAATTAAATTTATTTTTATAAAGGAATAAGTATCTAAGTATAAAGCTTATTTAGAAATTATTCCTTCAGTTCTCATCCAATCTAAACATCTATTCGTCCAATTTTTTACCGGTCCTTTATCTTTGCCAAGCCCAAAGCCGTGGCCTCCTTTTTCAAAAATATGAATTTCGACTGGGACATTATTTTTATAAAGAGATTCATACAGATTTATATTTTGTTCAATCGGAACTGTTTTATCATCATTAGCTTGGAAAATAAAAGCCGGAGAAGTATTATTAGTTACATCTTTATAAAGCTCTTGTGTCCATGGATAACCAAGAACCATAAAATCTGGTTTGCAGTTTACAGAATCAATGGAATCTGTAAAATGATTTTTAGAAAAATGAGTACAAAGATTTAAACCTAAATTGCCGCCAGCAGAAAAGCCCATTACACCAATGTTTTCAGGATTTATTCCAAATTTTTTAGCATAAAATCTAATAAAGCTTAAAGACCTTTTTGCATCTTGAAGTGCATCAACAGGATTAAGTCTATATTTTAAAACAAAAGCAGCAATGCCATGATCATTAAGCCACTTAGCAATTTGATACCCTTCAATATTTATTGCAAGATGAGTGTACCCGCCGCCAGGCATAACAATAATTCCTGGGCGTTTTGAATCTGGTTTCGCAGGAAGAAAAGCTGTTAATGTTGGTTGATAAACATTATAAATTCTTTCATTCACAACTTTTTCAGAATCAGGTAAACCTTCAGTTCCCGGGGCAAAAGTCGGATAAATCTTAATTTGGTTATTCTGAGCCAAAACTGGTAGTTTTACAAAAAGAATTGTAATTATTAACAAATTTTTTAAAAAAACAAATTTACTTTTGAATAACATTGAAAATCCCCGACAATGTAGAAAAAAAATAACCAATAATAAAAAACATACCTAACCAAAGAAAAGCAAAATTCTATTAAGGGAATTTAGAAACCGCTAAAGAGAGAATCCAAAATGTAAAAAAACTAAAGTAATAGATTCTCACTTTTGTGGAAATAATAATATTAAACATCAAAAATTAATGCATACCTTTATAATAAAGAATTAAAAAACTCCTTTAGTCAATCCGCCATCAACTTGAATAGTACTGCCAGTTATATAGCCAGCATGTTTTGAAGCTAGAAATACTGCAAGCGCAGCAATTTCTTCTGGACTGGCAAGCCTGTTCATAGGAATTTCTTTTGCCATTTCGGCAAGAATTTCTTCATGAGATTTATTCATTTGTTTTGCTTTTTGAACTGCAAGATCATAAATTCGATTAGTTAAAGTATAGCCTGGAGCAATGTTGTTAACAGTTATATTATATTTTGCAACTTCATTACTAAGAGTTTTTGCAAAGCCTATTACTCCGCTTCTTAATGAATTTGAAAGCATCAGATTATCTATCGGCTGTTTAACCGAAACAGAAGTAATATTAATAATTCTGCCCCATTCTTTAAGAATCATGTCTGGTACAATTAAATTACAAAAACGCACGGTACTTAAAAGTACTTGCTCAAAAGCATTTTGCCAATTTATATCAGTAAGATCCTGGAAATATCCGGTAATCGGACCACCGCAATTATTTACAAGGATATCAATTTTGCCAAGTTGTTTAGTAATTGAAGCCACGGTATTTTCTATATCTTTAGCTTTATTCAAATCACAAACACACCAAGTAACGTCGGTATTATATTTCTTTTTAATTTCATCAGCAGCTACAATAAGATCTTCTTTATTTCTTGAACAAATAGCTACAATACAGCCTTCAAGCACAAGAGATTCGGCTACTGCTCTGCCAATGCCTTTACTGGATGCAGTTACAAGCGCAACTTTTTCTTTAATTCCAAATTCCATTTTTTCACCTAAAATAAAAAATAAATGGTTAAAAAAATTTTTTGTAAATTGATATGAAGTTAGAAAATAATAATTTAATAAAACAATACAAAAAATTTAATTGATAAACAGTAACAAAAATTAATTTTAATTTCAATTATTTAACGTGAGCAATCACGTTGGTAATGCCAACACGAATCATCATCACTGCAATAGCAGCCATAAGAAGAGAAGCAATTTTTGCAAAAGCTTTTGCACCGCCATCTCCAATAATTTTAATTACCAATTTTGCATTTGCAAGTATAACCCAGACAATAAAAAAATTCATAACAATAGAAATTATTGTAGCTAAATAGCCAAAATTATTTATAAGAATCAAAATAGTTGTAAGAGCAGCAGGTCCCATAATCAAAGGAATTCCCAGAGGGACAATTCCGATGTCGGCTGAAGGTTTTCTTCTTGCTTCAGAAGAAGAAACTATATCTTCTATGGAAAGAATTAGTAGAATAATTCCACCGGCAATTCTAAAATCGTCAATGTTAATTCCAAGAAAACGCAAGATAAGATTTCCGCCGACCAAAAAAATATTTGCAACTAAAAAAGCGGTAATTAAAGCTTCAACAATAAGTTTTTTTCTTTGGAATTCCGCAATATCATGTGTATACCCTATAAACAACGGTATTGTTCCAATTATATCTATTGCTACAAACAGCGGAATAAAAGAGAGAAAAATTGTTTCTATCGTCATAACATTTTTATTATCAAAAAAGGTAATTTACAACATCTTACTTTTTAAAATAAAGGACTAACAAAAATAAGAAATAGAATTTACTGTTAAATAAAAACCCTTAATAATTTTTTATTAAGGGTGTATATTGAAAGAAATAATATTAAAGTTTAATTTTCAACAGTAATTTTTTCAACAATCTCGCTTGTATCCAATGCTATAACCAACTCTTCATTTGTAGGCAATCTTAAAATTGGAACTCGAGAAGAATCAGTAGAGATTATTTCTTCCTTATTCTGATTTTTTTGTTCATCGAGTTCAAGCCCCAAGAATTGCATATCTTTGCAAACTTCAGCTCTAATTTCATAAGAGTTTTCACCTATACCACCTGTAAATACAAAAGCATCAATGCCGCCCATAACCGCGGCAAAAGCGCCAAGATATTTTTTAACTCTGTAAGCAAAAATATCGAAAGCGTATTTTGCTCTTTTATGTCCTTCTTTTGCAGCAGCAATAATCTCACGCATATCGCTGCTTTCTCCACTTATACCAATTAAGCCACTGTGTTTGTTCAGAAGCGTATTTGCTTCGCTTAAAGAAAGTCCTTCTTTACCCATTATATATAAAATTAATGATGGGTCAAGATCGCCACTTCTTGTTCCCATCAATAAACCTTCAAGAGGAGTAAACCCCATAGTTGTATCAACCGAAATACCTTTATTTACTGCAGCCATGCTGCAACCATTCCCTAAATGTGCAGTAACTATTCTAAGCTCATTAAAGTTCTTATTGAGAATTTCAGCAGCTTTTCTTGCAACGTAAAGATGAGACGTTCCGTGGAAACCATATTTTCTAATTTTGTATTTTTTATATAGTTCAAAAGGGATGCCGTACAAAAATGCTTTTGGAGGCATTTTTGTATGAAAAGCTGTATCAAATACCGCAACCTGTGGAACATTTGGAAGGATTCTTTTTACTGCCTGAATTCCTTTTATATTGGGTGGATTATGTAGTGGAGCAAGTTCAATATTTTCTTGTAGAGCTTGCATTACTTCATCGGTTATCAGAACGGAATCAGAAAAAGTTTCACCACCGTGAACTACCCGGTGACCAACAGCTTCAATATCTTCTTTGTTATCAATTACGCCGTGATTTTTACTTAGCATTACTCCAAGGACATATTCTATTGCAATTGAATGATCTAAAATCTCACCAACTATTTTTATTCCGTCACCATCATGTCTTGAATGAGATAGCACAGCGCTACTCATACCAATTCTTTCAACAACACCTTTTGCGAGAGCAGCCTTCGACTTTGTATCAATAAATTGATATTTAATAGAAGAGCTACCACAATTTAAAACTAATACTTTCATTTTATTTCCATTTAAAATTTAATTTTTCAAATTTGAAGATGAAGAAATCAATTTATAATATCTCCATTTTCATTGTATTTATAAAACCCTTCGCCTGTTTTCTTACCTAATTTACGTTCCCGAACAAGTTTTCTTAAGATAGGACAAGCTCTATATCTTGGCTCACCTAAAGTTTTCCACAAAGTATCCATCCAAGTTAAAACTTCATCAAGCCCCATCATATCAGCCATTTCGAGCGGACCATATTGGAAATTATACCCCAAACGCATAGCAGTATCTATATCTTTTGCGGTTGCTACTCCTTCAAGCAAAATATACATTGCTTCATTAAGCAAAGGAACGATTGCACGTGTTGTAACAAAGCCAGGGTATTCATATACTTCCACAGCAGTTTTACCAATTTTAGCTGTAAATGCTTTTACAATTTCTACTGTTTCGTTTGAGGTATGAAGACATTTAATTAGTTCGACTAAAGGAATTTTTGGAACAGGGTTTAGGAAGTGCATTCCAATTACTTTATCCGGACGAGATGTAACTTCAGCAAGTTTTGTTAAACTTAAAGTAGAAGTATTAGATACAAAAATTGCCTCCTTTTTTGCAATTACATCGAGTTCTTCTAAAATTTTTTGTTTCAAAGCAAAGTCTTCGTCAACGGCTTCAATAATTAAATCGAAATCATTTATTTGGTTTAGGGAAAGTTCCCATTTAATTCTGCTAAAAATTGATTTTTTCTCAGCCTTTGTCATTGCCCATCGTTTTATTTCACGATCTATAGACTCATCAAGGTCGTGTTTAGCTTTATCAAGGTGATCAATATCTTTTTCTATTACCATAACTTCAAAACCAGCAGCAGCAATCGTATGTGCTATTCCCTGCCCCATTATTCCAGCACCTATTATAGCTACTTTTAAAATTTCACCAGAAGAATCCTCAGAAGATTTAGCTTTACCAAGAAGATCTTCGAGCCTTAAATCTTGTTCCTGCATCTTTATTTCCTAAAAATTTTTAATGAGAATTTTACAATAAAAAAAATTTAATTTTGTTTAAAGCATTTTTAATACTTCAAAAAAGTTTATTACTTATAAATTTTAGAAAAGCAAAATCGATTTTTAAAATGTGCTTTTACATTGTACAATGTACTTCTTTTCAACCTGTAAGTTTACTTTTATCAAAAAGAGATTTTTATTAGTTCCATAAAATAAACAAATAATATGCCAATCCAATTCAAAAAACTACTACTAAACGGAAAAGAATTTTTAGACAACCAGAGTATGGCGGAAAAAGATTTTTCGTATCTAATTGCTATTCTAAAATTTTAATAATCAATGGGATAAATTTAAATTGGTTCAAATAAAATTCATTTTTCTACAATTAGAACGGAAAGGGGAAAAAATATCTTTACTTTTACTAATGAAACATTCAATTATAAATTGATTTTTGAATATTAACTAAATAATAACTTTGCAATTTAGCAGGAAAATATTTGCTAATAATAAAATGTAAACAGCAAATTTCTATGATTAAAAATCTTTCTTTTTAAAAATTGAGAGCGCGATTCCCATTGTTAAAATAATAAAACCGAGCGAAACGTATATTGGCTGGTACGAAACAACTGGTAATCCAAGTACTAAGTTGTTTAAAAGGTAATTATCAATTACGCTTGTTTGCGGAATTATATAATAAAAAATTTTAACCAAAATCTTAATTGAATTACTTACCCCAATTAAATCCAGATTGTTATACAAAAAATAAACAGCAGGACTGAGAATTGTGTAAACAAGAAAAGCCAACATCATCCCAAGTATTGAACTTTTTGTTATAACTCCAGAAAGAATAATAATCGAATATAAAATACCAAAAGAAAAAGTAAAAAATACTATTGCCCACAGAAAAGCAAAATTCCACATTGCAAATTTAATTGAAATAATAAGCCAAATACCCAAAACTATATAAGCAATATTAAGAAAAACGACCAATAACCCACCAAAGTATTTTCCTAACAAAAGCTGTTCTCTTGAAACCGGTTTAGAAAGCAACAAATCAATATTACCTTTTTCAAGCATAATTGGGATAAAGCTTGAAGTAGAAAATATTGAGAGAATTATACACCACCAGGCAAGAATAGAAGTCATTCCAAGTTCCAATTTGGAAACAAAAAAATCAGAAGAAAAATTGCTCCCAGAACTATTGGTTCCGATAAAAATTTTTACATTTCCGGTGCTGCTAATAAAAAGAAGCAAAAGCAAAAAAGTTGAAATTGCAAAGAAGAACAAAAAAACCTTTCTTGAAAAAGCTTCTCTTAAAGTAAACCATGTAATTATGAAAATATTATTCATTACTTTTGCTCCAATTCAGATTCTTTGATTAAAGAGATAAACATATCTTCAAGAGTATTTTTCTGCTGAACAAATTCTTTTATAGATATTCCTTCTGCGCGGAGTCCGTCAATAATTTTGTTAACCTCTTCCCCACTATTTAGCCGTAAAGAATAATAGTCGTCGTTTATTTTGATTAATGAAAACCTTGCAAGCATTTCAGGATTTAATAAATTAATACTTTCGTCACCAAATCTGATCTTGTATTCTTCTTTTCTTTCCGTCAGTTCCTTCACGTTCCCTTCGCGAAGCAGTTTACCTTTATTCAAAATACCAACACGATCCGTAATTAATTCAACTTCACTAAGCAAATGGCTATTTAAGAAAATGGTTTTCCCACGATTCTTCAATTCAATTAAAATATCTCTAATCTCTTTACGTCCGATTGGATCAACACCATCAGTAGGTTCATCGAGAAAAAGTAATTCAGGGTCATTCAACAATGCTTGAGCAAGCCCAAGCCTCTGCATCATTCCTTTAGAATAATTTTTTACCTTAGTCTTTTTCCATTCAGAAAGTTTTACGAGATTTAATAGTTCTTCACTTCTTTTTTTCAACTGAACACCTGCTAAACCGCTAAGACGCCCAAAGAAATAAAGCACACTTTCCCCAGTTAGATATGCTGGATATTTGTGATTTTCTGGGAGATAACCGACCAATTGTTTAACATGAAAATTAGAAATATCTTCACCGAGGATTGATGCGGTGCCGGATGTTGGGAAAGTAATGCCCAACAAAATTTTTATCAGAGTTGTTTTACCTGCTCCGTTAGGTCCTAACAAACCGAAAATCGTTCCTTTTTTTACAGAAAGATTTAATTCATTTAAAGCATTTACTTTTTTTTTGCCGAAGGAAGAAAAGTAAATTTTATTCAGCAAATAGGTTTCTACAGCGTTATCAATCATAATTGTTTCAAATAAATTTCTTATTTACAAATATACCTAAATCTAACGTAATTTTTCCTGCATGAAAATCAATTAGATTAACACAAAATAAATGCAAAACATTTTTCCAGGCGGATTGAGGACTTGACCAGAATGTTGAGCCATAATTAAAATCATTAATAGCTTTGTCGGTAAGAAATTCAAAACCATTAAACTTAAATGAAGTAATCCTTCCACCCGCTCTGTTAACTGATAAAATCAAATTCTTATTTGAGATTATATAATCCTTGTTTTTCATTTCCAAAATATTACTTCCATTTGTTTGAGCAATAGAATTATTATTGGAAAAGAATAATAAAAAGAGAATAAAAATAAGTGTAAAAAATTTTTCCCACATTAAAGCCTAATTTTTGTATAAAAATATTATAGAAGTTAAAATATTTTTTTGCACAATCAAAAGGTTTATGAGAAGGATTAATAATCTTTTAAGTTTTTATTAATTCATTTCCTCCTTAATAATTCCTCGAAGAAATCAATAAGCTAAATTAGTCTTAGAGTTTTCCATATCTTTAATTAAATTTATAATTGAAGATAAAAATTTTATGAAAGAAAAATGAAAACACTTGATGGAATAATATTCGATGTAGACGGTACTTTGACCTCAACAAATGATTTAATATTTGAATCATTCAGGTATGTTTCAAAAAAATATCTAAATATAAATCCTCGCAACGAAGAAATTGCAGCTCTATTTGGTCCTCCGGAAGATGTAATTCTAAAAGATATGAGTGCAGATAAGTATGAAGAAATTAAAAAAGATTATTATGACTTTTATACAAAGAATCATCATTTAGCTGATCTTTACCCGGGAATTAAAGAATTGCTCGAAATAATAAAAAGGCATAATGTTTTTCTTGCTATATTTACTGGTAAAGGGAAACAAGCGGCTACAATTACTCTGCAAAAACTTGGAATTATTGATTTGTTCGATTCAATTATAACTGGTGATGACGTAAAAAAACATAAGCCTTCTGGCGAAGGAATTTTAAAATTTTTAAATGAATTTAATTTGGAAAAGGATAGAGTTTTAATGGTAGGTGACTCCACGGGAGATATTAAAGCTTCTCGCGAAGCGGGAATAAAAGTAGCTTCAGTTTTGTGGGACAGTTTGACTAAAGAGAAAGTACTAAAGCTTGGAAGTGATTATGTATTTTACACAGTGGAAGAATTAAAAAAATTTATCTTACAAAACATTTAGTACTACCGTCCCTTATCACTGCATTATTTTTGAGACAAATAATTTGTAGAATAAGAAATTATTCAGGTAGTTTAAAATCTTCCAGCTTCTTTTTGTGAGAAACTATCTCATTCTCAACAAGAAAGATTACATCTTCGGAGATATTAGTAGCATGATCTGCAAGCCTTTCTATTTGCCTTGCAAGTACAATAAGATGAGCACAAGCTTCGGCTAATTCTGGGTTTTCTTTTATTTTTCCGACAAGTTGATTAAAGATTTTCTTATTAAGTTCGTCAACAATATCATCTTTAATCCAGATGGTTTTTGCAAGTTCGGCATCTTGATTAATGAAAGAAGTAATTGCATCCTTAACCATAGTACGAGCGGTTTTTCCCATTTCTGGCAAGTCTGTTTGCATAATTATTTCTCTAAAATTATCTGTTCTTTTTATCCTCTGAACGATATTAACAGCAATATCCCCACATCTTTCAAGCTGGCTATCAATTTTAATTGCAGTTAAAATAAAACGAAGATCAGTAGCAACGGGTTGATAAAGTGCTAGGAGATTTTCGCAGAGAGTCATTATTAAATTATCGTAAGCGTCTACCTCCCTATCCTTATGTTTAACTACTTTATATAATTTTACATTTGCATCTTCCATTTCTCTGAAACTGTTTTCAACTTGTTCATCAACAAGAGAAGCCATTTTGTTGATGGTTGTTTTTAATTCATCGAATTCTTTTTCGAAATGTCTTTCCATATTACCATACCATATAAATATTTTATTAAATACATCAAAGGTTAAAATTTAATTCAGTAAATATTTTTATCCAAACCTGCCTGTAATATAATCTTCTGTTTGCTTTTTTTCAGGAGAAGTAAACATTTTTTTTGTTTCTGCAAATTCTATCAATTCACCCATATATAAGAAAGCGGTGTAATCACTTACCCTTGCGGCCTGTTGCATGTTATGTGTAACAATAACAATGGTAAAATCTTTTTTAAGTTCAAAAATTAATTCTTCAATTTTAGCTGTTGAAATAGGATCTAGAGCACTGGCTGGTTCGTCCATCAAAATAACTTCAGGATTAACAGCAATGGTTCTGGCAATACACAAACGCTGCTGTTGTCCTCCGGAGATATTTGCACCTGACTCATTTAAATTATCTTTAACCTCATCCCAAAGGGCAGCTTGCTTTAAGCTTTTTTCCACAATTTCGTTAAGTGCTTTTCGATTTCTAAAACCATTGAGCTTTAAGCCAGCAACAACATTGTTCGCAATTGACATAGTTGGGAATGGGTTTGGCTTTTGAAATACCATCCCAATTTTCTTCCTGATCAAAACTGGATCGATATCCATTATATTTTCTCCGTCAAGAGTAATTGAGCCGGTTATCCTTCCACCTATAACTTCGTGCATTCTGTTTATACAGCGTAAAAAAGTAGATTTACCACAACCCGATGGACCAATAATTGCTACAACCTTTTTTTCCGGTATATCAAGGTTTATGTTTTTTAAAACTTTATTCTTACCAAAATAAGCTTCAAGATTTTTTACAGATACTTTGACATTTTCAAAATCTTTTGAAAAGTAAGAGAAAGGATTTTCATTTATAATCTTAGGATCAGTTTCAATTGTCATAAATTAATTTTTAACTTTTTTTATACTTTGATCTGGTAATAATTCTAAAGATTAAACTTAATAAAGAGATTAAAAGAATAAGCACAAGCGCCGCAGTCCATGCTTGATCATTCCAATCTTTGTATGGAGCTGATGCATATTCATAAATATAAACCGAAAGAGAAGCAATTGGCTGAAAAAAACTTGTAGACCAAAATCTGTTTCCGAGAGCTGTAAATAAAAGCGGTGCGGTTTCACCAGCAGCTCTTGAAACCCCAAGCAAAACTCCAGTTGCAATTCCTTTCCATGCTGTTTTAAGAACAATCATTAAAATAATTTTCCATTTAGGAATTCCAAGCGCAAGACCGGCTTCTCTAAAGGAATGAGGGACAAGATTTATCATTTCCTCAGTTGTTCTCGTTACAATAGGAATCATCAAAATAGCAAGAGCAATACCACCGGCTAAAGCTGAAAAATGTTTCATTGGTATAACAACAAGAGTGTAAGCAACAACTCCAACCACAATGGATGGAATGCCACTTAATACATCAGCAAAGAAACGAACAGTTGCACCAAATTTGTTATGGCCAAATTCTGCAAGATATGTACCGCTTAAAATACCAACCGGAATGCCAATTCCACCTCCAATTAGTATAAGAATAAACGTTCCCATAATAGCATTAACCATACCTCCACCAGTTTCACCAACTGGCTTAGGAAGCTTTATAAAAAAGTTTAAGTTTAAATGTGTTATCCCTTTTGAGATAGTATAGTAAAAGATGAAAATCAGAGGTACAATAGTTACAAATGCAGCGAAGAATGAAACAGAAAGCATAACAACATTTGTAGTTTTTCTTCTTAAAAAAGTAATTTTTTTTCTGAATGATTTTATTTCCATTTTCTTTCTGTGCTCCAAACTAGCAGACGTGCAAGGATGTTTATTATAATTGTAATCACAAAAAGAACAAGAGCAAGTTCTATCAAGGCATTTAAGTACAAATCAGAATTTGCTTCGGTAAATTCATTTGCAATTACACTTGCCATAGTGTAAGAAGGATCTAAAAGTGATGCAGAAATTTGTGGACGATTACCGATTACCATTGTTACAGCCATCGTTTCACCTATTGCTCTTCCGAGCCCTAACATAATTGCGCCAAACAAACCCGACTTTGCATTACCTAAAACAATTTTAGTAACTTCCCACTTTGTTGCGCCTAACGCAAATGCAGCTTCTCTCTGGGAATATGGAACCGACTTTAAAACATCGCGTGAAATAGATGAAATAATTGGTAAAACCATAATTGAAAGAATAATTGCTGCCGCAAGCATTCCGAATCCGTAAGGTGCGCCTTGGAAAAACGGAGAATTTGGAAATTCATTTTGAAGATAAGGCTCAACTACATCCCTTACCCACGGTACTAAAACAAATATCCCCCACAAACCATAAATAACACTTGGGATACCTGCTAATAATTCTGTCAAAAAGGAAAGAGGTTTTTCTAACCAATTAGGAGCTAACTCTGCTAAAAAAACTGCCACAGCAATTCCCAGTGGTACAGCAATAATAAGGCTAAGTAAAGAAGAAACTATCGTTCCATAAATTACAGGTAAAGCACCAAACACTTGTGATACTGGATCCCAAGTTGATGATGTTAAAAAGCCAAATCCAAATTTCTTAATTGAAAGGGTGGAATGGGAATACATTTCCCATCCCATCAGAATGACAAGTATAAAAACAAATATCGCAAAAAGTAATGTTAGTTTTTCAAAAACCAGATCACCGAGATTTTTATTACCAAATAAATTGTAAATTAACTTAAAAGGCTTTTTATTTTTATCTCTTTCAAAATAATTTTTAATAATCTCGTTTGATTTGCTCATAATTTAATAACGCACTTACTTACTTTATGTTTAGCTTTTTTCCATTGCAAGTAATAGAATTTATTTTAGCAAGGTCAAGTTTTTGAACTTGCTCAGGTAAAGGCGAATAACTTAACTCTTGCGCATAAGATTGAGCTTTTGTAACAACCCATCGCAAAAGTTTAACAAGAGTAACAGCTACTGTATAGTTTTTTATATCCTTTGGAACAACTATCCATGAAAAACCAGTGATTGGATAAGAATTTTTTCCGCTTGAATTAGTAATAACAGCTCTTAAATCTTTAGGCATGTTCATGGATGCACCGGCAGCTGCTGCAGTAACAGTATTGAAATCAACATTAACAAAATTTCCATCACTATTTTTCATCATTGCATAGGGAAGCTTATTTTGAACTGCATAAGCTAATTCAACATATCCAATTGTACCTTCTGTTTGAGTAACCAATCCAGATACGCCTTCATTTCCCTTGCCGCCAAGTCCAACAGGCCAATCAACAGATGTACTAAAACCGACTCTTTTTGCCCATTCTGGGCTAACTTTGCTCAAATAGTTTGTAAAGATAAAAGTTGTTCCGCTCCCGTCTGAACGATGGGTAACTAATATTGCTTTGTTAGGAAGATTTTTATCCGGATTCATTTTTTTGATTCGCGCATCATTCCACTTAGTAATTTTGCCGAGATAAATATCAGCCAAAGTTTGACCATCCAACTTTAATCCAGTTCCAACGGAAGGAAGATTGTACGTAATAGCTTCGCCACCAATAATAATAGGTAAATGAATAACTTCAGTGCCTCTTTTTTCCTTAAAAGTGTCCATTTGTTTTTCAGTCAAAGGAGCATCGGAAGCGCCAAAATCAACAGTTCCTTGTGTAATTTGTTGGATTCCACCACCGCTTCCAATTGATTGATAATTAACTTGTACTCCTGTCATCTTATTATAAACATCAAACCACTTTGAAAAAATAGGATAATCAAATGTAGAACCCGCACCGGTAAGTTTAACTTGGGCATAAGAATTAATGGAAAGAATTCCCATTATTGAAGCAAAAAATA